>JAEEGH010010930.1_pt1 | contig 20699 bp, 11 predicted proteins | sample 9134181 | NCBI WGS metagenome assembly JAEEGH01 (sample SAMN16246544, study PRJNA631951) | gut metagenome | biome: gut microbiome; feature: rumen; material: DP-attached | host: Bos | place: Iran: Karaj | collected 2018-10
TACAAGTTCACGCAAATACCTCTTCGGCTACCATGTTTGGATATGCCACTTGCTCGTCGTAAATCAGGTTGATGCCAAGTGCATCCTCCAGTTTTGAGAGCGTATCAAGCGACATATTCTCTTTACCCTTTAGAATCTTTGACACGTACTGCTGGGTGCAGCCCATGCGTTCAGCGAGAGCCTTCTGTGTCAGTCCATCCTGCTTCATCTGCAACAGCACCTTCACGGCAATCTTCTGTGAGTGCCGCAGCCACGACCAATTATCGCGCCTCCATTCTGCTTCCTCGCGCCATGTGGATGGCGTTTCGCTCTGGTGAGCTTCGAGAAAATCTTGTGTTTTCTTCTTCATATTACCTCCTTTTCTTTATGATAGTTCTGACAGGAAGTCCACAAATCCGTCAGCATCAATGGCCTGATTGCTAATCAGATAGTTGCGGACCTGTTCCATCTTGTTCAGTTCATTCAGCGTATGCTCACGCTCCTGCATGGTGCGTGTCAGCTTGATAGCGCCTCCTGTTATGATATAGCATCCTGGTTCCAGCTTGATAGCATATATGCGAAGCCATGAAGCATGTTGCGGGCGCTCTTTAATTCTGGCTTTCTCCTTGCCCAACAGCATCTCACTCGTGCGACTATTCTCCAGCGGACGAAAAATTTTGTCGAGGTCAGCTTCTGGCGATATATCGAGAATCAGGCACTGTATGCGCTGGTTGTCATCAATGGTATCGTAGATGGCCTGATTGATGTCTGTAATCTTGAAGTACGACTCCAAGTCAGCCATGTTGGCCAAGAAGAAATCAACCAGCCATTCAGGATCGCTCCACTGGTCGAAGAGCGTTTTCAAGGCATTGTCCACCACGCCATCGTAGCGCACTGCCCATAGGGTGTTATTATCGAGAATCTTGTCGAATGTCATACTATATCTGTTTTTATCTGGTGCAAAGGTACGAAAAAATATTGAGAAAAACAACTGTCAGTTGTAAATTCTGCTTCTATTTTAACTTTTTTAATCAAATAGGAGCATTTCCCAAAACTTTTGTGTACCTTTGCACCCGAAGCATCAAGAGCAGTGCCCAAAAGGGTAACTCGCCAACCGAGCTTATAAGATAACTTAGCCACGGTGGTCAGTACGATGCGGAAGCAACATTTATATACTTCAAAAACAAAAAGTTATGCAACAGCACATTTATTACACGAAGTATGCCCTGCAGTTTGCAGACATGCAGATTCCCGAGTTAGTAACCGTTTTCAATCATCAGGTCGGCAATACTGGCTGGACTGGTATGCGTGCCTATCACGACCAGGCCCTCATCGACGAGTTCAAACGTAGAGGTATCGATGTTTCAGCTGTCTATGACGGTAAGACTATCACCTTTGCCCATCCCGTCAGGTACGATATTGCCGACAACCGTCTGGCCATCGTCGGCTGAAATTCTCTCTCAATATCAAAACTCCGCCCTTGCCGTCTGCTCTTGGTAAAGGTGGAGTTTTCTACAATTGCCCAGGAATTGTATTTTGCTCCGAAATACTATTGCTCGTCTGACTCTACTTCCTTAGGAGTATTTATTTTTCTTGCTTCGTCAAACTTTGCCTTCATAGTGGGGTTCTTGTAGGTCAGTTTGCGGATGGTCAGGTCTTCTGTGTCCTGTTGAGCCAGGCGCAGGTTGTTCTCTGAACCAAGCAGGTTTTCCTTTATCTTCAGTAGTTTGCTGATGGTGTCATCAATCTGCTTAACTGCATCATCGAACTTCTTAGAAGCAAGTTCATAGTGCCTGCCGAACTTGGTCTTAAAGTCCTCAATTTTACTTTCGAAGTTTGTCACATCCACCTCCTTACTTTGGGCCAAGATAAGCTGCTTCTTGTATTCAAGGCTCTTTTTCGAGGTCTGTACCAGCAGATTGATGAAGGGAACGAAGAACTGAGGACGGATGACGTACATCTTCGGGAAGAGGTGCGACTTGTTTACGATGCCGGTGTTATATAGGTCGTTGTCGGCTTCCAGCAGACTCACCAGTACCGCAAACTCACACCCCTTCTTTTTACGATCCTCATCGAGCTTCTTCAGGAAATCCTCGTTCTTGTGCTTGGTGGCGGTGGTGTCCATCTCGTTCTTCATCTCAAACATGATGGAGATATACTCCGTACCATCCTCTGAATCCCGGAAGATGAAGTCACCCTTGGTGCCATCGGCTGCGTCATTGTCCTTGTCAAAGTAGGCATTTGGCATAGCAGGACGGATGTACTGCTCATACTCTATACTGCAATGCTGCTCCAGAGTCTCGCCAACCATCTTAGTTGACATTTTGGTTTTTAAGTCCTTGTAGTAGTCCAGCTGTTCCTGTTTCATCTGGAGTTCCTTCTTGTGTTGCTCCAACAGAGCGGTCTCGTGGATTTGGGCCTCACGCTTCTCCACTTCAGCATCAGAACGAAGTTTCATTATCTCCTTGTCCTTTTCCTGAACGGCCTCCTGTGCCTTATTACGCTCTGCCATTACAGCCAACTGGAGTTTACTGTCACCCTGCTCGATTGTAGAGTTCAGTTGTGCTATCTTCTGGTCCTTTTCGGCCAAAGCGAGCGACAGTTCGTTCTTTTTCTGTGTCTCGATATTCTGAAGCTGAGTTTTCAAGCGTTCTATCTCGGCATCTTTGGCATCCAGTTCCTTGTCCTTTTTATTGAGTTGAGTCTGGAAAGACTGTTCCGTCTTAACAGCCGCCAAGTCCTGTTCTGCCTTGTGACGCTCATCAATCTCAGCAAGCCGACGATGAATCTCAGCATCAAATTCGGCATTCTTCACCTGACTCAGAATAGAAGCATAGTCTGCTTCGTCAACCTGAAAAACACTTCCACACTTTGGGCATTTCAGTTCTTTCATGACTTTAAACCTTTATATGATACACTCAAATTAACTAACACGGTGCAAAGTTACACTACTGTTATGCAGTCTATCTGCACAGAAGATGACATTTTTCATGCAAAAATACTAATTTTAGCGTAAAAATTGGTAAAATTAGCAATTTTTTGACCGTAGAATAGTTATTTTTCCGAAATTAGAATGATTATTTGAGAATTAATTGCTAAATTTGTAGCCTAAATATAATAAGGTATAAGAATGGAAACTAAAGACCTGAATAGACTAAAAGTGGTGCTTGCTGAGAAGAAGCGCACAAACAAGTGGCTTGCTGAGCAACTTGGCAAAGACCCTGCCACCATCTCCAAATGGTGTACTAATAACGCTCAGCCCACTTTGGAAAACCTACTGGATATAGCCAGATGCCTGGATGTGACAGTCAATGACCTCGTTAGAATGTAAACCTCACAAGCGGAAACTACTATGCCTACAAACAAGAATGCTCAACTACGTTACCAGATTCTCGATCGCTGTTTCAGTGATTTCAGCAGAAAGTACGAGATACAAGACCTTGTAGATAAGGTCAACGATGCTCTGTATGACCTGTATGGTACGGAGGTGAGTTTACGTCAGATACGCGAGGACATGAAATACATGCGTGACCGTGTGACATATAATGCCCCTATCAAGGCTTATCAGTATGATGGCAAGAAATGTTATTATCGTTATGAGGACAGGGATTTCTCCATCTTCAATAACGAACTTTCCGTAGATGACATCAATAAACTACAGTCAACTATTGATATGCTTGGCCGGTTTAGAGGCAGTGCTGCCAACGTGTGGTTGGAAGAGGTGATTTCAAATCTGGAGTATCGTTTCGGCCTAAAGTCCAATGCTGAGCATTTGGTGGCTTTCGAACAAAATGAGCAACTAAAGGGTATTGAAAACTTAGCAGATATTATCGATTCGACTGTTAATCACCAGACCATTGAAATATCATACTTAACATTCAGAGGCAAAAAGATACAACTCGTGTTTCATCCATACTACGTTAAACAATATAATGGCCGTTGGTTCGTGTATGGACTAAACGATGAGTTAGGGGTAATTAGCAACTTTGCCCTTGATAGAATTCAGGACTTTCACAAGTCGGCAATCCCATTTAAGAAAAATACGATTTGTGATTTTGCCACATATTTTGACGATGTGATAGGAGCAACCATTCCAAATGATGATGTTGCCAAAGAAGCTATAGGATTGCGCTTTGCGGCAAATCGTTTTCCATACGTTGTTTCTAAACCTCTTCACAAGACGCAGATCGTAAAAAATAAAGACCAGTATGAGATTGAGATACAGGTTAGACCGACTCGCGAGTTAGACCAACAAATACTATCCTTCATTCCAGATATTGAAGTAATCTACCCCGAATGGTATAGACAGCAGATTTTAGGGAAAATCACAGAAAATCTGAATAAATACACATCAGGGAAGATAGACTGCACAGATAACGTTTAGATTTGCAAAAAATTCAAGAACGACAGCTTATGACGAACGAACACATTGCACTAAAAGACATCCTGCAGTCTCGCGGTATGAAGAAGCTACAAGGAAATTATCCCTTGTGGAAGTTTAAGCTTACTGATGATGAGTATGAAAGTCTGAAACTTGACATACGGAGTCATATTGGTTTTTTAAAGGATTTCGGCATTGAAGCGGCCCTTTGCTATGCAGAGTGGTGGAGAAGGGACTATCGAGGTAACATTCCCTCCAAAGAAGATGTTGCAATAGGCATTGGATTATCTCGGGCATATGGAGAAGAACTCTATATGGCTGCACGTATTGCACTGATACAACATGGTTATTCTTTCCTTCATTCGTTGAAAGGAACAGAATATTTCAGAACCCTCTTGAATCAGGGAGGGCTGCCTGTAAATTACATCAAGAATACCGATGGTAACATGGGAAGCTTTACCAGATTCCTTAAAGGGCTGGTAAGAGAGCTGTCGATTATTAATTATGATTGGAGCAATGAAGACAATTCAATAATACAGCAGTTTAGCTGCATCTCCTATTTAGGCAAAGCCTTCAAAAATGAAAATATCTATGATGTGTCCATGCAAATTGCCCATGCAATTATCATGGATGACAATGCGCTCCTTCCATACGATGACACAGACGCATCCTTATCGGAGCTAACAAAGTCATTGAAAAAGGAATATACTCGTGCCAAGAAAGAGCGCAAGGCAAGACCTCTTTCATTGCACTGGAAACTGAGGACGTCGGCAGACGGAGAAGGCTATCTCTACGTTAATCTTGACATTGTCAAGGAGCTTTCTTCTGATTCTATTCCGGAACTCAATATTTCCACCTGTTATACTTTTGATGTATTCGTTGCAGGCACACTTGCGGGCAAGTACGCTCGTAAAAGCATTAACCGTGATGAAGAAGGCAATATAACTAATGCCACCTATACCAGAATTTCTGTTGGAGTTGTTAATGACATTCTCTGGAAAGGGGAACCCGTTGTTGAAGTGAAAATACGGTGTGACAATGATGACCGCATCTTTCTTACAGTGGCAGGATGCTATCCGCCTAATTTCGAGATACCGCAACTATTCCAAATGCTGGATGAGAATCTTTACAGCAGGAGCGAAACAGCCAATGCAGAAGAGAATATTGCTGTATTCAGTTCGGAGTGGTTCCACAGTACATCAAAGCCAATTATTATATCTGGCATACCTTTATCATATGTTTCTTTTGAGAAGTCGGTAGAAATTATCAATACTGCTTCTGGAGAGCAGTGCGTTCTTACTAATCAGTTTACGCCCTATACGGCAGAATTCTCTGGAAACTATATTCCTTGGGTAGAAGATTCCAATTACAAGTTGCTTGATAGAATACCAATAATACGTGTATATGACAAAGAAAAGAACAGAGTTCACAACTGTAAAATAAGATATAGAAGCAGAAATAATGGCAATACACAGTGGAGATCTTTAAACTCTTCATGTATCCTTGAACCAGGTATTGTTGACATAAAGGTTGAACTTCCTGACGGGAATTCCATTATTGAGACATTCTATGCAATTGGGGACATGGCATTTGAGTCGCAAAATGAATCCATACATTCAACAGAGATCAGGTGCTCTTGTTCGCATCTCCTGCGCCCGGAGATACAACCCATTGATGATGTTGACATTAGAAATATCGACAAGGCACATTGGAAGATAACTCGCAACAAGAACTCTCTGATATGTCCTTCTGTTTGCTATTTCAGGATCTACAATCAGGGCAATCCAGTGCTTCGTGTTGCCGTTGCCATACCTTTTGACGGAATCCTGATTACCGACACAAGTGGGAATATTGTGCCCAGAGGTAAGATTGTCTCACTCGCAAATCTTAGTCACTTCTGCATAGTCAGTCATGGGAGCAAGAATCGTAAAGTTGATGTATCATATTCTTCAGGAAAAATAGATAACCCCGACAAACTGAAGCACCTGCAAAGTCGCGTTATTGATGGCTTGGTGTCTCTTTCCGATTATAACGACCTCATATTAAGAATGTTTAACCTCTATGGTGCTAACAGTTTTGATCGAAACAGTTCTGTTGTCTTAAACGTGTCAGGGCAGGAGATTTATGTGCGCAAGTTTGTTCTTGATACAACAATAGAAAACGGGGCAATCGTTGTCCTTGATGACACTGAGTATGACACGACTGGTTTTGAGTATGAAGGTGATTTGTATGCATTCCCCGTTGGCGATGACTTACCTACTGATGATTTCTACTGCGTCAAACTTGAAAGGGTTGAGAATGAGAATAATGCATTCCGACTGCCAGACTCGTTCGACTATGATGAGATTGTTGTGTTCTCAGGTCCAGAGGTAAAGCGAAGAATCATTCCCAAGTATTATAACATAAACGAAAAGGATTATGATAAGTCTGAACGCGCTTCGCGTTCTTCTGATATCAACAAGGCATGGTACGGAATGCTGAGCCAAGAAGATGTGATGACTGGAAAGCATTGGCGAGACGTGTGCAAGGCATTTGATATATGTAGTCATTATAATTTGCCCTTCACCACCTACAACGGACTGAAAGCTATTGCTCGTAGTCCAAAACTCCTTGCGAATTTTGTTGTAGCTATGTGGCTCAATGAATACAAGGATGTTCTTTCCATGGAAATTGACCGTTTTGAGCAAGAGATGGTAATAGGCCTACATTGGATACCTGCAAAAATGTGGGAAAAGAGTATCAATTCCATCTTAGACACAGTTCCCGCGCCATTATTACCTATGATGACTATGAAATTACAGGGTCTTATTTTGTTGTTACAGGATCTTTTTAATTCAACTGTATCTACAGACATCTCACAGGAATTCACTAACTATGTGGCATCAGGAGAAATCCGAAGGGGTACTCCTATTCTAATATCTGACATTAGCAACTATAAGATGAAGATTCGTGGACTGTCTGACAACAATATTGATTTGCCAGTTATTAGATTTCAGTTAAATGGCATTTATTACCCACAACAAAGTATGCTTGCATCATATCGGGTTATGATAGAATCGGCTATGTGTGCAGCAGAAAATACCTGTGACGTAAAGAACCATCTCAACCTATTCGCACCAGAGGGAAAGGAATATGCACGTATAGTCAATTTCTATAGGAAATACTTCAAAGAAACTTATAGTGAGATATTCTTTAGAACAGTTAAACTCATATCTAACAAATAAAAATCGCTTCGTATGAATTACGCAGATTTCTACATATCAGCTAAAAAGATGCTTGTTGACTCATTGGTCTCTCTTTGGTTTCGAGGCAATGGTAAAGAACAAGAGTACATGCGTCATATCTTGACAGAAGACGAGCCTTTACTGTCGGAACCTGTATTCCAGTCTATCTTCCCATGGGAAGAAAGTAAAGAGACATTTGAAGAGCATTCATCTAAACTAAACCTATTATCATCTTCATTCATCGAAGCACTTAGTAGCGAGAGCATAGATGAAGATTTGCGTTTCCCGCTTGATCGCCACCCTTATAAACATCAAACAAAGAGTTGGGAAGTTATGCTTTCTGACCAAAACAAGACTATTGTTGTGACTTCTGGAACAGGTTCTGGAAAGACGGAATGCTTTATGATACCTGTATTGCAAGATATTGCGTCACGCAATGAGAAAGATTGTGTACAGGCAATATTCCTATATCCCCTAAATGCCCTGATGAAAAGCCAGCAGAAGCGCATTCATGCTTGGTGCGATGCTATGCCGAACAAGATAACTTATGCAATTTATAATGGTGACACGGAGAAATCTGCGAAAAGTCAAAATGCGACAGCTCCTTACTTCCCACAGCTAATAACACGTCCTCAGATAAGGCAGACACCACCACAGATTCTCTTTACTAATCCAACCATGCTCAACTACATGCTGGTAAGGGCTGAAGACAAAACGATATTAGAGAAATCTCAGGGAAAGTTGAAGTGGATTCTGCTTGATGAAGCACATACCTACACAGGTTCGTCAGCGGCAGAACTATCCTTGCAGATTAGGCGTGTCTTAGACGCATTTGGAGTAACAATAGATCAGGTGAACTTTGCCGTTACATCAGCCACCATCGGTGATGAAAAGGATCCTGCTACTCAACTAAAACTGAAAACTTTTGTGTCACAGTTAACAGGAAAGCCTCTTGATAGTATCGTAATTATTGGTGGAAGACGCATCATTCCAGAAATGGAAGAATCTGTTGCACAGGTAGCTATAGACAAAATCAACAAGGACTTTGGTACTAAGATTAGAATAACCGATATTGAGAGGCTAAGGAAGCAGCTTAATTCTACAGCGGTTCTTTCTACTGTAGATATGGTAAAACAATTAGACCGTAATCTAATGAATAGCATCGAAAAGTCTCTCAAACTCATAGATGCTCTTGCAGATAAAGTTCCAGGTCTTAACAAGAAAGACAAAAGCGACATTGCATTGCTCCCTTCGCGTGCACATTTCTTCATTCGTTCAATTAGTGGAGTTTATGCATGCGTAAATTCAGAATGCAAACGCCATAAAAAGGAACGGCTAAGTATTGGAAGTTTGACTACATATCAAAATACGAACTGCCCAACGTGTAAATCCAGATTGCTTGAAATAGCAACCTGTCCATCATGCGGTGGCATCATTGTTGTAGGAGAGACAAGCACAAAGGGGTTTAGAATGCACACAAATGTGGTCGATCTCGAAAAGGATTTGTTCTTTGAGAATAAAGATGCCGACATGATTGAATACGAAGAAAGCCAAAATGATGATATCGCTTCAGAAAATGGTCAAGACGGATTCACTCCTTTCTATTTTGCGAAACCTGTAGCAAAGTGCCTTCGCCATCACACACGCGAGGATAGGCATGTCTTTAATCATGAGAAAGGAAAAATCGAGATTGCTCCAGAGAATGAAGAAAAAAGTAATGTATATATCTCATTAAGACATGAAGAGACAAATGCAGATTTGTGTCCTCACTGTGGGAATAGAATATCGCGTCTTGACTATTTGAGAATCAGTGCAACCCAGATGGGCCGTGTATTATCCACACTGTTGCTTGACAATGCTGATGGGAGCAACAAGAAAGATGCTGAAATAATTTATAACGGCAAGAAATACCTGACATTCACAGATAACAGACAAGGCTCTGCGCGTTCAGCTATGGGTATGAATCAGGATGTGGAACGTTCATGGGTACGTTCTTCCATCTTCCATAAACTGGCTGACTTACGTGTAGAAAAGGTGGAACCGGCAGGTTTGACAGAGGAAGAAGAACAGTCTTACGCTTTCTTAAAGGGGATGCCGGTAGAATCTTTGCCTCCTGCCTATAAAACAGAACTTGCACGTTTAGAAGCAAAGAAGAATGGTAACAGCTCTATCCCTGAGTCACCAGAGGTAACATTTGGAGATATTTGCCAGTCATTAGAAAACAATTCTGATTTCAGGAAGCTATTTCAACATCTCAATAATGCCAAAGCAGGCAGTAGGTATGAGAATCCTTCTATATATTTAAAAGCCTTGCTTGTGGATCAGTTTGGATGGATTCCGAAACGAGCAAATTCATTAGAGAACATGGGCTTTATTCGATTAGTCTATCCTGATCTCAAAAGAGCGAAATGTCCTTCTATACTATTAGGGGCCGGATGTTCGGACAAGGATTGGCAAGATTTTCTAAAAATCTGTCTTGACTATCTAATCAGAGGTGGCCGCCATTACATGATTTCCAGTGAGTACAAGGATTATTTGACCCAGAACACATATACTTCTGCTATTTATCCCAAAGACTCCGATTTAAGGAAAAACGGCCAACCTGTTAGCAAGTGGCCAACGATGAAAAGGACTCTTTCTGGAATACAAGAAGATCAATCAAGGTTAATTTTGTTGTTGTGTGCTGTTCTTGGGTATAATGAAGTTGAAACCTTTAATGAAGAAAAGATTGCAAATATTAACAGCCTAATGACTGACGCATGGAATTTTATCACATCCAATATACTGGAAATGGTAGATGTGGAGAATAAAGGTTTCATGCTCAACCTTTTTGGGCAGAAAGTAAGACTACAGATTATTGATAAAGGCTATTTGTGTCCCGTTGATAAAGTTGTAGTTGATGTTACTTTCCGTGGGTATAGCCCTCGCATTAATGGTTATATTGGCAAAACGAACTTCGACAGATTCAAAGTGTCGAACGAATTCTCATATCCTTTCTTCCCATATAAGTCTGCAGAATTGTCTGAAGACAAAATTGAAGAATGGTTACTACAGCACTTTGAGAACCAGCGTAAGGCAGGTGTCTTTTCCAATATGCATGAGCGTGTTTACAACCAGAAACCCATTTTCATTGCTGCCGAACATTCTGCACAACAATCGCGTGAAGACCTTGATAAATATGAGAAAGAATTCAATGAAGGCCATCTAAATGTACTTTCATGCTCAACTACAATGGAAATGGGTGTTGATATTGGTGGTATTAATGAGGTGGTAATGAACAATGTCCCTCCAAAGTCTGCCAATTATCTGCAAAGAGCAGGACGAGCAGGAAGGCGAAATGAGTCAAAAGCATTGGCTTTGACCTTTTGTGCGCCCAATCCTATCGGGTCTTATACCTGGAACCATCCAAAGTATCCAATGACTCACATTACCGAGACACCGTTGCTTAAACTTGAAAGCAGACAGCTTATACAACGTCATGTGAATGCAATGGTGTTTGGAGATTTCGTTTCATCCCAGGGCGGAATCCGGGTAACTGCTCAACTATTCGATTTTTTTGAAGCTTCAGATGGGATATCATATTACGAACTATTTCTGACCCATATAGATAAAGTTATAGGAGGTCAGCGTGGGGTGTTAGAGAATTCATATCAGCGTCTTATCAAAGGTACAGCTCTTGGGAGTACCTCTATTGGTGATGCAGTTTTCGCAACAAAAAAGGACATCATTCAAGTTTATAACGTATACAGGACGCGACTTGATTCCATAAATCATTCTATAGAAACACTAAAGAATGAGGATGGTGGTAATGCGGCAGTCAAAGCATTGGAGCATCAAAGGGATAATTTCTTCAAGATAGCTTTGCTAACATTCCTTGCAGAGAATTCTTTCCTGCCCAGTGCTGGCATTCCTACTGGTCTTGTTGAATGTATGTTGACCTTAAGCGGAGATAATAATTATCCAACCATGCATCTAAGCCAGGCTATCGCGGCTTACGCTCCTGGAAATCAAGTAGTAAAAAATGAGTGGATATATGAACCTGCAGGTATTGTCTTAAAAACAAAATATGACGATAATACCTCAAGGTATATTTTGCAAAATTGTAATCGCTGTGGATACACAACCATCAACTCTGGTTCCGCAATGAATGATTGTCCCAAATGCGGTGGAACAGATTGTATGCATGGTATAAAGGACATGAGTCTCGGAGAACAGCGATTCACGGAAGTTGTTGAGCCTGCTGCCTTTTCTGTTGCGTGGGGTACTAAACCCACACGTAAGATGAACGGTCAAGGATCTATGAATTTTATCCAACCTGTTCTTCTTGAAATGGAGAAATGGGAAGACAAAACATCGTCTGCCAAGATGATTGTACGTTGTTCAACGTCAAATTCTGAAATACTGTTTTACAATAGGGGACGAAATGGATTCGGCTATGCCTTTTGTCCGTACTGCGGCAAAATGGAATCTGAGAAGAGCATCGATTCCACAAATACTGTTATGGTTCGGCATAAACACTTATCAAACGGCTTACCATGTCCCGGAGGCGGAAATGTGCGTCGGCATGTATTGCTGGTGGGACGGTATCAGACAGATTTCGTGGAGATAAAATTCTACAACTCTGATAATACCCTCGTTTCTGATCCTGAGACCCTATACTCTTTAGGCGTAATTCTTAGTCGGAAGTTGACCGAACTACTGGGCGTAAATGACGGCGAGATTGATTTTGGTTATAATAATAATAGTCATACAATATTTATTTATGATACAGCACTTGGTGGTGCTGGTTATTCGCCACTCTTCCGCGAATACAAAGACAGCATATTGAGAATGGCTTATGATGCTCTTAGACAATGTGATTGCGAACGAGCATGTACAAAATGTCTTATTGACCGTCGATCGCAATGGTACTTGAACTACCTGAATCGGCAGAAAGCCCTGGACTGGCTGCAAATGGAGCTAAAATCAAGAACAGCACCAGAATCAATTACCACATTAGTTCCTGATGCGACATCTGTTACTACCGATTTTGCTACAGAACTATACCAGCTCTCACGGAATAAGGATATCCGTAGTATGAGTTTCTTTATTAATAGTAATTATTCTGAATGGCAAGTTAGTGAATTCCCATATAACAGGTTGCTCAATGAGTTAATCGTTTCCGGTGTAGACACAACTTTCATTCTTGACAAACCGATTGATTTCACTGGGTGTGAATCAGCAGAGAGAGCAACTTTATTGTCTGCGCTTTTCCGCTATAAGTTTGGTTACTATACGGATGCGCTGCCAAACACGTTATCACCAGTCTTGACAGTTACCTTTAATGATGGCAAGACAAAAACATATTTTGGTGAAAATGTAAGTACGTCACTGTCTGGCAGTTGGGGAAGAGGAGATATTTACTCTACAATGAATGGAAGACAAATAGAGTTTAATACGATTAATGTAGTTGATTTAGTTCAGAGCGTTTCTGAAGGAGATGGATCCATCATGTTTGATTTGCGCTTAAATAAAGACTGTGCTATCAACACCCTATTTGATACGCTTATCAACAACAAGACAGACAAATGGGCCGGCATAAGAAATTCACTTCACGGTAAAACTGTGTTAATAGAGTATTCTGACCGCTATCTTTATACGCCTTTAGGCTGCATGTTACTTGCGCACTTCATTTCAAGCCTGAAACAGGATTTCGGTATAAATATCACATCGATTAACATCTCGGTTACAAAGCCGACGAGTAATGACTCTATTTTCCGAGACTCAACGAAAATATGCGAAAATTTCCGTAGCAGCGATTCTAGAAATAGTTTTATTGAAGATGCTATCGAAGAAGTAGTTGGCATAAAACCAATAGTAAACGACAATGGCTTTATCCACCATGAACGCTGTTTGACGGTTAAAACAAACTCCATGGAACTTTGTATAAGACCAGATGCTGGTATAGCGTATGGTTGGAAACCCGATGGTCGTGATAACATTGATTGTACAGACGAGGACTTCAGGTATAATTGGGATTTGGAAATGGAGCTCTATAATCAACGAAAAAGGTACGATGGAATACTATATACCATCTCATTCAATAATATTTAATATGGATTTGCTTAATATCTCATATAAAATTATCTTCTATGAAGAAAAAGGTTGCACAATATCAACAAGAAACAAGAGAAAAAAGAAATAAAAATCAAAAATAAAACATTCTGTGAAGATAGATTGCACAGCAAACCAGTATATTTGCATGCGTAAAGATGAAAAATAGTTCAATTGAATGAAATATGAAAGAGTTAACAAAAGGTCTTTGGTGTTTTTTTCTCGCCTCATTAACATTTGGGGTGTGGACATTTCTTATCGTTGCAGTTGTAGTTGTTGTGAATCTTATACTTCTTAGATATAAACCAGAATGGTATTACTAAAAAAGAAACAAACATAATATAGCATGAGCATAAACGAATTGCAACAGCAGACAACTGTCAACGTACAGGAGAAGGCCAACCTGATCTGGGCCATTGCCGACAAACTGGTGGGTGTATATAAGCCCCATGAGTATGGTAATGTCATATTGCCGATGTGTGTGGTGAAACGATTTGAGGACACGCTGGCACCGACCAAGCAGAAGGTGTTGGATATGAACAAGCAGTTGGATGCTGACGGTATCACCGTAAAGCAGGGCTTCTTGGAGAAGGCTGCAGGGCAGAAGTTCTACAACCTCTCGCCCTTTACCTTCGAAACGCTGCTCAGTGACCCAGAAAACATCCGTGAGAATTTCGAGTCGTACCTGAACCATTTCTCAGAGAATGTCATTGACGTGATTCACCGCATGAAGTTCCAGCAGGAAATAGAGACAATGTCCGAGAACAATCTGCTCTATCTGGTAATCAAAGAGTTCTGTACAGAAAAAGCATACCTTGGTGCAGACAAGGTAAGTTCGGTAGATATGGGTTACATCTTCGAGGAACTGGTACGAAAGTTCTCAGAGAGTTACGACGAACATGCTGGAGCACACTTCACTGCCCGTGACATCATCAATCTGATGACGGAGCTATTAGTGGGCGAAGACGAGGGTCGATTAGAGGAAGAAGGCATTACCGCCACTATCTACGATATGGCGATGGGAACCAGTCAGATGTTGGGTTGTATGAGCGACCGCCTTTTGGAGATTGATCCTGATGCGGACATTACCACCTATGGACAGGAGCTGAACGAGCAGACCTTCGCTATCGCTAAGGCTGACACGCTCATCAAGGGTGGCAACGCTGACAACATGCGACAGGGTGACACCTTGGGCGATGATAAGTTCGAGGGCTATAAGTTCGACTATATCATTTCTAATCCTCCCTTTGGTATTGAGTGGAAGACAAGCAAGGCTGCTGTGGAAGCTGAGAATAAGAAAGGTGCTGCAGGTCGCTTTGAGCCAGGACTACCTGCCATTGGTGACGGTCAGCAGCTGTTCCTGCTTAATGGTGTGGCAAAACTGAAGGACACTGGCCGTATGGCAATCATTCAGAATGGTTCACCTTTATTCAAGGGCGATGCTGGCAGTGGCGAAAGCAACATTCGCGGCTACCTTTTGGAAAACGACTGGTTGGAGGCCATTGTCCAACTGCCTAACGACCTCTTCTATAACACGGGCATTGCCACTTATATTTGGGTTGTCACCCGCAACAAGTCGGCTGAGCGTCAGGGCAAGGTACAGCTTATTGATGCCAGCCAGTGCTATGAAAAGCGCCGCAAGCCTCTTGGCAATAAGCGTGTGGAGATAACCGAGACCGCACGAAAGCTCATCATGCAGGCCTATCACAACTTCAACGATGGGGTGCTAACGCAGACTACTGCCGATGGCACTGAGATTCGTGTTGAGAGCAAAGTACGTGAGAATGACTACTTCAAATATAGTAAGATCTTTATCAAGGCACCTGAGAAAGATACCGAGATTATTCCCTGGTTGACCGACCGCGATGAATATTTGCAGAAAAATGTGGCTCCATATATGCCCGGCTTCGTCGTTGACGAAAAGAAAACCAGAATAGGTTACGAGATTCCCTTCACCCGTGAGTTTTACAAATATACGCCTCTGAAGCCCTCTGCTGAAATTTTCCAGCAACTGAAGGAGCTTGAGCAAAAGGAGAGCGAATTAATGGAGAAGTTGTTACACTAAACTGCTAACGATATGGAGAGACAATATAAAGATAGTGGTTTAATGTGGATAGGTAAGATTCCTGAAACCTGGAAGGTCGACCGTTTTAAGAACAAATTTAAAACGGGTAAAGGGCTTAATATAACCAAAGGTGACCTGGTTCCAGAAGGAATCCCTGTTGTTAGTTATGGACAGATTCATTCAAAACAGAATACAGGGACACACTTGGATGATTTTCTTATACGCTATATTCCATCAAAATTAGCGGAAGAAGGTGTTTCTTCCAAAGTAAGTGTTGGCGATTTTATATTTGCAGACACCTCAGAAGATATTGATGGGTGTGGAAATGCGGTATATGTAGATAAGGAAATTGGTTTATATGCAGGTTATCACTCCGTTATAGCTTTTGCAAAACATCCAGAAGAGAGCAAATATTATGCTTATCTGTTCTTGACTGAATGTTGGAGAAGTCAAATAAGAATGCGAGTGACTGGTATTAAGGTGTTCAGTATATCTCAGGCTATATTGAATGAAACAACAATTATCCTTCCTCCTTTAGCTGAGCAGCAACGAATAGCCGATTTCCTTGATAAAAAGTGTGGGGAGATTGATGCGCTGATAGCACTACAGGAGCAGATGATAGCGCAGCTGACGGACTATAAGCAGTCTGTCATCACTGAGATTGTCACTAAAGGACTGATTCCTGATGCCCAACTCGTTCCCTCCGGCATCGACTGGATTGCTGTGATTCCAAAGGGGTGGAAAAACGTGAGATTTTATTATTCAAATTGGATTCGTGGAAGACTTGGATGGAAAGGCTTGAAATCCGAAGAATATACAGAATCAGGCTATCCTTTCTTATCAGCATTTAATATTATCAATAACAAGCTGGACTGGTCTGATATTAACTATATCAATCAAGAACGTTATGACGAATCACCAGAGATAAAGTTGAAAGTAGGCGATATCCTGCTTGTAAAAGATGGCGCTGGTATTGGTAAATGCGCAAGAATTGATGAATTGCCATTAGGAGGATCCACAGTTAATAGCTCATTGGCAGTAATAACTCCTAAAGCGTTTCTAAATTACAAGTACTTATATTATTACTTGCAATCTAATTCTTTCTGGAGTATTATCAATTTGTTGCTTGTTGGTATGGGAGTTCCACATCTAACTCAAACCAACATGAAGAATATAAAAATGCCTCTACCTCCTCTTGAAGAACAAGTTGTCATCGCCGAATACCTAGACGCGAAGTGTGGCGAGATTGACAGGCTGATTGAAACGAAGCGGCAAAAGATTGAAACGCTGAAGGAGTACAAGAAGAGTGTCATCTACGAGGCCGTAACAGGTAAGACAGATTTGTGGGATAGTTAAGAAAATCTTTTTCCCCAGTTAGGAATAAATATTTCTCTAACTAGGAAACAAAAAACGATGAAATAAATAACGCAATAAGATATGGACAACAACGACTTGAAAGAACGGGATTTTGAAGCCTACATCGAGCATTGGCTTCTTACGGAAGGTGGCTACACAAAGGGCGACCAGAGTACCTACGACAAAGAGCGTGCCATTGACCTAAAAACGCTGGTTAAGTTTCTCCGTCTGACACAGACGAAGAAATGGGAGCTGTACGAGAAGAAGTACGGCGCACAGACAGAAGACCGCCTTTACAACGTGCTACAGGACAAAATTCATGAGCGTGGCTTGATATGGGTGCTACGCAACGGCATAGATGATCTTGAGTTCAAATTCAAGTTGGTCTATTTCGAGCCTGCCAGTCCACTCAATGAGGACCTGAACTTGAAGTATAGTCAGAACATCATGGAGTGTACGCGACAATTCGCTTACTCCACCCAGAACCATAACACTATAGATATGGTGCTATCGGTGAACGGCATCCCAGTGGTGGCATTGGAATTGAAGAACCAACTGACAGGGCAGAATGTGGAGAACTCACGCCATCAGTGGATGAACGACCGCGACCAGCGCGAGGAACTATTCCAGTTCAACCACCGTATATTGGCTTACTTTGGCGTGGATCTCTACGAGGCTATCATGGCCACCGAACTGCGAGGTGAGAAGACATTCTTCATGCCGTTCAACCAGGGAAGCAACGGGGCAGGTAACGTAGGTGGCAAAGGCAACCCCGAAGCCCCAGAAGGGAAATATACGACTTGCTACTTGTGGGAGCGTGTGCTCAATCGTCGTATGTTGCTCTGCATCCTCCAGCGATATATTTCCCGCCAGGAAGAGGAACGTATCAGCATCTACAAAACAAAGGACGGCCAGATACGTCAGGACAAGAAGAAAAGTGTTAAGATTATCTTCCCACGATACCACCAGCTTGACGTGGTAGAGAAACTGTTGGCCGACACCGCTGAACATGGTTCGGGCAAGAATTACCTCATTCAGCATTCGGCAGGCTCTGGTAAATCGAATTCCATAGCCTGGGTTGCGTATCGTTTGGGAGCACTCCAAAACGCAGAATTGAAGCCAATGTTCAATTGCGTATTCGTCATAACCGATCGCCGTGTGCTAAACTCTCAGCTACAAAATACCATCCTTGGTTTCGACCATGTGGATGGAACTGTAGAGACAGTGAAGGACAGTGACCCATCTACGAAATTGCGTAATCTCATCAATGACGATAATTCGCGTATCATCATCTGTACACTTCACCGTTTTCCGCTAATCTATAACGAAATTAAGGAACATGCAGGTAAGCGATATGCCATCATTGTAGATGAAGCACATTCATCACAGACGGGTAAATCGGCAGAGAAAATGAAAGCAGCACTAGCAGACACAGAAGAGGCACTTAAAGAGATGGCTGCCTTACAGGACATTGCAGAGGAAGAACTAGAGAAGAAGCGCGACGCGATTATGGATACGTTGCTGGCTCAGGGTCAGCATCAAAATCTGTCGTTCTATGCCTTTACCGCTACGCCCAAACCTAAAACGCTGCGAACTTTCGGCATCTGTACCCATCAGGATATTGACCCAACGAAGTGCCGCTATGAGGCATTCCACACCTATTCAATGTTACAGGCCATTGAGGAAGGGTTTATTAAGGACGTGCTGCTGAGCTATACGCCTTACGGTGTGAGCTACGAGATTACGAAGCGCATCACCGAAGACCCTGAATATGAAGAGACCCCTGCAACACGGGCTGTCAAGGCATTCCACGACAATCACCAGCATGTTATAGACAAAAAGTGTGCCATCATCGTGGAAAAATTCCGCGAGGTGACGCTACCTGCCATGCAGGGAAAGGCAAAGGCTATGGTGGTTACTGCCAGCCGTGCTCATGCTGTGCGCTACTATATGGCCATCAAAGCCTACTGCGAGAAGCAGGGCTATAACGATGTTCATCCACTGGTGGCTTTCTCTGGTAAGGTTCTCTACCAGGAGCAAGAATACACAGAGACGGCCATGAACTCTACGCCTGACTATAAGATAAGTGAGGCAGGACTGCCGCTGTTCTTTGCGTCTGACCTTTACAACGTATTGGTCGTAGCCGACAAGTACCAAACAGGTTTCGACGAGCCATTGTTGCACTCGATGTTTGTTGATAAGAAACTGCGTGACGTAAAGGCTGTACAGACACTGAGCCGTCTGAACCGTGCCCATCCTGATAAGGTTGACACCTACGTTCTCGATTTCGCAAATGAACCTGAGGATATCAAAAAGAGTTTCGAGCCATTCTACACTGGCACCGAACTCATCAAGCCTATGGACTTGAATTCCGTTTTTACGCTACGTGACAATATCCATGAACTGAATCTCTGGACTGACCAGGATGAACAGCGAGTGGAAGATATAGTAAAGACCGTGAAAAAGGATGATCCGACGCGGTTAGGAAAACTATCGAACGCCTTCAAGGGCGTGGTTGACCGCATCGACCAATTAGATGAAGAGACATTCTACACTGTGCGTGGGCAGATTAAGCAGTTCGTGCGCTTCTACAACTATTTGGCCCAGGTTGAGCGCACCTACAATCGCGACCTGTATCGCACATACGTATTCTGTGACTTGCTCCTGAAGCTTATCAAGACTAAGCCACACGAGCATATCGACTTGAACAAGCAACTGATGTTGGTCAATTCACGTATCGAGGCAGGAGAAACACAGAGCATCCATCTTGACAAGAATGCCGGTGGACTGTCAACACCTAAACCCGGTGCCGGTGGTGCCCCAGACGATAAGCACGACCTGCTTTCTAACATTATCGACAAGGTGAACATGATGTTCCGAGGCAATTTTACCAAGGAAGACCGTGTGTTGGTAGAGAGTATCTATGACAAGCTGAACCAGCCAAAGGTGCGACGGAAACTTATCAAACAGGCCAAGAGCAATGACCCCAAGCAATTTGGTGAGAGTATCTTCCCCGAAGTATTTGCCGAGGCTGCACAGGAATGCTATGGAGACCAGATGGAAGCCTTCCGCCGGCTGTTCCAGAACCATGATCTCTACAACAGCATTATGACACAGATGGGCGACATGATGTATGCTAACTTCCGTGCTCAGGACGAAGCTGTGTTCAATCCAGAACGCTTCAAGGAGAAGGTGCTGCCTGTGATGCAGGATGAATTTGGAGATATTCAAGCAGAGATTAAGCCATATCCCATTATTGCCGACTGGCTTGTCAAGGTGATTGCCGCAGAAACAGCACAATCAATGGATGGTGCTAACGATGTGTTACAGAACGCCTTCAACCGTCTCTACTGTTCACCCAGAAAGGTGGCTTTCATAGACAAGAAGAGTCACTTCCGTTCGTTGGTGAGCTACTTTGAAGTGTTCCTGAAGAAGATCTATTTCATCGAGAACGGCAAGGAGATGGTGGTTACCCGTGAGAATGCCCGTCCGGGCGAGATGCCTGCCCTTGGTGACTGCATCTATCAGACTCCATGCCTGAAGCGGCTGAAGTATGAACCAGACTCGAATAAGTTTAAGACTTGGCTACAGCAGTTGCGTG
>JAEEGH010010932.1_pt1 | contig 20696 bp, 9 predicted proteins | sample 9134181 | NCBI WGS metagenome assembly JAEEGH01 (sample SAMN16246544, study PRJNA631951) | gut metagenome | biome: gut microbiome; feature: rumen; material: DP-attached | host: Bos | place: Iran: Karaj | collected 2018-10
CGTGCCGGCCCACCAGGGAGTCGATCGTGGAGAAGATGCCCTGGTAGCCGAAGTTGAACAGGAAGGCGGCCTCCTTCTTCTCGAAGTTGGCGAGCATCCGCTCGAACTTCTCGTGGAGGGCCGTCTGGCCGGTCATCATGCGGCTGCCCATCGGATAGGCCATGCCCCAGCGGGCGGCGGCCTCGCCGTCCACCTTACGGATTTCCGGGTGGTTCGCCAGGCCCAGGTAGTTGTTCAGGCTCCAGCACAGGACGTCCTTCCCGGCGAACCGCATGTGCGGGCCGAGTTCGCCCTCCAGTTTGGGAAACGCGAAATAGCCGTCTGCCTTGTCGCGGTACTGGCCGATGGGACCGCCGGTGGAACGGCGTATCTTCTCAAAAATGTCTGTCTGCATAGTAGTTATCAGGTTTTAGGGTTTGACTTTTTCACGGGAAACGAGTCCCATCGCACGGAACAGGAGTTTCGGCAGCGGTTTCAGCGGGTCGCGCTTCTTCATGTCGATGAACCAGCCGAGTTTCTTCACCACGGGAATCCGGTGCGTCTCCACGAATTCGATCAGGGTGCCGTCCGGATCCTCGATGTAGGTGAAATGGCCGGAGGCGTCCCCCATGTCGAAGGTGATGCCGCCGGGGCAACTGTCCACGGTGAAGGGATGGCCCTTCTCCGCGCAGAAGCGCTCCAGTTCGCGCATGCCGGTGACGTCGTAGCAGATCTGGATGAAGCCCGGGTCGCCCCAGTACCGTCCTTCGTAAATCTTCCGCGGCGTCCGGTCCAGCGCCTGCACCAGTTCCACGCAGTCAGCGCCCATCAGGCCGGAGAAGGCGCCCTGGCGACGCGCTGAGGTGGTGAGGAGCACCCGGCGGAACCGTCCGTCCCCGCCGGGAAGGAAGGACCAGTCGGCGAAGACGCCGGTCCGGTCGTATTGCACGGTGTCGTATCCGAGGATTTCACGGTAGAAGGCCACGGACTTTTCCAGGTCGGTCACGCCCACCACGGCACCGGCCATGCCGCCCGTGAGTTTCTTCTCGTCGATGTAGATGTAATCCGTCTGCACCAGTTGGAAGCAGTTGCCGTAGAGGTCCTTGACATAGAAGCAGGGCGTTCCGTCGGGAAGATGGGAAACGCTGGAAACGGCGTTCCAGCGGGCCGAGAGGGCCTTGTGGCAGGCGGGAACGTCGCGGCAGTTGAGTTTGGCGGCGAACACGCCGATGTCTCCCGCCGCAATCTCGAAGCCCACCGGCTGCGGTTTCCGCTCCGAGTACTGCCAGATCTCGAATCCGCCGCCGCCCTGCAGGTTCACGGCGATGCAGGCATGGCGTTTCTGCGGCTGGTTGCCCGTGTAAGGCAGCATGCGTTCCGCTACCGTGTCGTCTTCCAGGATCTTCACGTCGGTCCCGAACATCTGGATGAACCAGTTCCAGGATTTCCGGAAGTTCTCCGTCCCGACGCCGATCTGCTGGAGACCGGAAATGTTGTATCCGAATTTCTTATCCATAGTCTGAAGTTTATCTGGCCAGGCTGAACCGGCAGGTCGTATCGTAGTCGTTCCAGTTGCGGAGGGCCAGGGTGATCTCCTGCTGGTCATACACGTTGCTGTACTGCGTGTCCTCCACGGTGCCGTTCTCCCAGACGAGGTCCTTCCAATGGACCTGGGCGAGGCATTCCTGCGCCTGGTCGAAGGTCAGGGTCCCGTCATGACCGGCAAGATAGGCCGCTGCGGTCTCGTACCGCCACCAACTCTTGCTGTGCGTATTGCCGACTGCCTGGTTCGGTTCGGTCGTGTAATATTTCTCCGAAAGCAGGTGGTTCGTGACCAGCATATACTTCGCTTCAGGGTCCTTCCGGACGATCATCGTCTTCCAGCCGTCTTCCTTGTCGAACTCCACGACGGCACAGTCGCCATTGGCATCGGCCACCATGTAATGATAGCCGGAGCCGACGGACGCGTCATGGCGGACATCGACCTTTTCCAGCAGGGCGAGCGCCTCCGTAACGGTTGCGCAGCGGTCCAGCCACAGGCGCATGATGATGGTCGTCCCGACATCGGGCTTGTCGGTATCCTGCTGTGAAGCCTGCTTCGGGAGGGCCATGATGGAGGTGCAGAGACCTTTCTCATTGATGCCGTCGACGGGTGCATAGAGGGAGGCTAGGCAACTGAGTTTGGAAAGGAACTTGACGGGCAGTTTCTCCAGCGAATACCCGAAATGCGACATGTCGCTGACGGATATGGATGCGTATCCCTTCTTCGGGCGGGAGACCGTCACCATCGTGGGATTCTTGAAATAATCGTAGTTCCGGCCATACCAGTAGCCGTTCCCGTCGGCTTTCACCGCCTGGAAACTCGTGCAGTTAATCGTGGCGAACTCGCCGTTCTCATCGGCCACCTGGGCGCTCTTCATCTTGATGGGAATCCCCTTCCCGATGCGTCCGATGACGTAGTCCAGCAGTTCGGCATTCTCGTCGATTTCCTGCGACACCAGGTCGTCCAGGTCATAGGAGGCCTTGTATTCCATCTGGTACAGGTACGGGTTCCCGCCGACGGAATGGACGGAGCGGATCGTGGCGATTTCCCGGTCCCAGATGCACAGGACGGCGATGACGGCCGCCAGGAGGATGCCGAGGAACCACAGGAGCACTTTCTTCATCATAGCAAACTGAGATAAGTCAATTCTGACAAATTTAATGAACTCCTTGGCTTATTCCAAAAGAAAAGGTATTTTTGTGCATATAATAATGGTTGGATCCCTGCAATTTTCCGAACGGATGGAACCGGTCCTGAACGCCCACAACAAGGAAGAATACCCGCCGATGCACACGGCGGAACACATCCTGAACGCCACGATGGTACGGCTTTTCGGCTGTCCCCGTTCCCGCAATGCGCATATCGAGCGGAAAAAGTCCAAGTGCGACTATCTTTTGGCGCAGGCCCCCACCGACGGACAGGTCGCTGCCATCGAATCGACCGTCAACGAGGTCATCGCCCGGAACCTGGATGTCACCGTCGAATACCTCACGCATGCCCAGGCGGCGGAAATCGTGGACCTGAGCAAACTCCCCGATGACGTCTCCGAAACCCTCCGCATCGTCCGCGTCGGCGACTATGACGCCTGTGCCTGTGCCGGCGCCCATGTGCATAACACTGCTGAAATCGGCACCTTCAAGATCCTCAGCCACGATTTCGAAGACGGCCGCTGGCGGGTGAGGTGGAAAGTGACCGGTTGATGCGGATATCCTGGAACTTTTCCGTATCTTTGTTCAGTATAAACTGTTTTCTTATGCGGAACCTTCGTCTCGGAGGGCTTTCGATCGCCCTCGCTTTGCTGGCTGCGGCCTGCGCACCGAAACAGAAACAGACCGGCTCGCCGGATCCGGCCTTTGCCAACTATGTGAAAGCCTACACGGGCGGAGTGGTGTCCGACGGCACCGCCATCCGCGTGGAACTGGCCACGCCGGTCCCCATGGACAAGCAGACCGACGGCCTGTTCTCCTTCAAGCCTGCCCTGAAGGGTTCCGAGCGCTGGCTGAGCCCGACCGTGGTCGAATTCGTGCCGGAAGAGTGGAAGAGCGGCACCGTGTATGAAGGTTCCTTCCGCGTGGACAAGGTCCTGCCCGTGACGGAGAGCCAGTGCAAGGTGTTCCCCTTCCGCATCCAGGCGGCGCCGCGTACGGCGGCCCTGTCCATCGACGGTATCACCATCCGGGACGGTGCGCGCGTCCAGGGTACCATTACCCTGAGCGTCCCGGCCCCGCAGGAAGACATCACCGTGACGGTCGATCCGTCCGCCGCCGTCACCCTTCTCGGCGACGGCACCCGCTATCACTTCGAAACCGCGGCCATCGAACGGTCCTCCTCCGACACGCCCGTCACCGTGACCGTGAAGGTCAAGGATTTCGACAAGGAAGTGTCCCGCAAGACATACATCCCGGCCTCGGGCGGCTTCAAGGTCATCGACGCCCGCGTCATCCGTGGCGAGAACCCCTGCGTGGAAGTCCGTTTCAGCGAGCCGCTCGCGGCCACCGCGTCCCGCGAAGGTCTCATCGAACTCTCCGGAGTCACGAGGCAGAACATCGACATCCAGGACAACTGCGCCCGGGTGTACTTCGATGCGAACCCGCAGGACGACCTCACCCTGAACGTCCACCAGGGCGTGCAGAGCACCGGCGGACTGGCCTTGGCGGAAGGTTTCCGCATGGACCTGCCCTCCACCGACCCGGCCCCGGCCGTGACCATCCCCATCGAAGGGAGCATCCTCCCCGACGACAGCAAACTCGTCCTCCCCTTCCGCGCCGTGAACCTGAGCGCGGTGGACCTCCGGGTCATCAAGATCTACGAGGACAACGTACTCCTGTTCCTGCAGGAGAACAGCCTCGACGGCCATTCCGAACTCCGCCGCGTGGGACGCGTGGTGTACAGCCGCCAGATTCCCCTGACGGACGACGGCCTCCACGACCCGCACACCTGGAACGAATACAACGTGGACCTCTCCGGCATGTTCCGGCAGGAGCCGGGCGCCATCTACCGCATCACCCTTTCCTTCCGCCAGGAATACTCCCTGTACGGCGGGAAGAAAGCCCCGTCCATGCTGCCGGTCCAGAGCGGCAAGCCGACGCCCGAGCAGGAAGCCGAATGGGACGTCCAGAACAGTTACTGGTGGGACAACTACATGGACTGGGAGCAGTACGAGTGGGAAGACCGGGACAATCCCGAGAAACCTTCCTACTACATGGACGATGACCGTTTCCCGTCCATCAACCTCCTCGCTTCCAACCTCGGTCTCCTCGCCCAGTATGCCGACGGCAACACCCTGTGGGTGGCGGCGACGGACCTGAACAACGCGAAACCCGAGGCGGGCGTGGACCTGGAAGTGTATGACTTCCAACTCCAGCGCATCGGCAGGAACCGCACCGACGGCCAGGGCCTCGCCGAGGTGGACCTCACCCGCAAGCCCTTCATCCTCCTTGCCCGCAAGGGCGGGGCCACGGGCTACCTGCGGCTGGCCGACGGCTACGAGAAGTCCCTCAGCCGTTTCGACGTGGGCGGACAGACCGTGTCCAAGGGTCTCAAGGGCTTCATCTACGGGGAGCGCGGCGTCTGGCGTCCGGGCGATACCCTGCACGTGGCCATGATCCTCGCCGACAAGGCGGGACGCCTCCCGGAAGGCCACCCGGCCACCCTGGAACTCTACACCCCGGAAGGCCAGTTCTACACCCGGATGGTCTCCACCGGGCAGGACGGCTTCTACACCTTCCCCGTCGCTACCTCCTCCGAGGATCCCACCGGCTGGTGGAACGCCTACGTAAAAGTGGGCGGCTCCGCCTTCCACAAGAGCCTCCACATCGAGACGATCAAGCCCAACCGCCTGAAGGTGAACCTGGAACTCCCCGGCGAAATCCTCCAGGGCGGCAGCCGGAACACCGCCCGCATCGCATCTTCCTGGCTCACGGGCGTCCCGGCCTCCGGCCTCAAGGCCTCCGCGACGATGACCCTGAGCAAGGGCCCCGCCACCTTCAAGGGCTTTGACGGCTACACCTTCCGCAACCCGGCCTCCGAGTTCGAAAGCAGCGAGTTCTCCCTGTTCGAAACCACGCTGGACGGAAACGGAAACGCCGAGACAGCCTTCAACCTGCCGGCCGCGCAGGATGCCCCCGGCATGCTCCAGGCTTTCATCGTCACTTCCGTCCTGGAAAGCGGCGGTGACGAGAGTTTCACCACACAGACCGTTCCCTATTCTCCGTTCCCGGCCTACGTGGGCGTGAAGTTCCCCACTGACGGCGACCTGGAGACCGACAAGGACAACACCGTCCGGGTGGCCGTCGTGAACGCCGCCGGCGAGCGGCTCTCCGGCCGCCAACTGGAATACCGCGTGTTCAAGACCGATTGGAGTTGGTGGTGGGACAACAATCCGTACGAGGTGGCCGGCTACGTGAACGGCCGCCGGGCGAAACCCGTCGCCTCCGGCATCCTCACCTCGGGCTCGCAGGACGTCACCTTCAACCTCCGCGCCGCCGAGGCCGACTGGGGCCGTTACCTGGTGGTCGTGCGCGACGTCGAGGGCGGCCACATGGCCGGCAAGGCCGTCGTGATCGACTGGCCCGCCTACCGGGGACGTTCCGGACGCGAGGATCCGAACGCCCTCACCATGCTCACCTTCGCCGCCGACAAGGACAGTTACCGCGCCGGTGACAAGGCCAAGGTCTATATCCCCGCCGCCAAGGGCGGCCAGGCCCTCGTCTCCTTGGAGAATGCAGCCGGCGTGCTTTCCCGCGAGTGGGTGTCCACGGACTCCGCCAAGGACACGCCTTACACCTTCACCGTCACCCCGGAGATGGCGCCGAACTTCTATGTCCATATCACCCTGGTCCAGCCGTATGGGAACACGGAAGACGGCCAGCCGCTCCGCCTGTACGGCGTGAAGCGCATCCTCGTGGAGAATCCCGCCTCGCACCTGGAGCCGGTGATCAAGGTGGCGGACACCGTGGCCCCGGAGGAGACGTTCACCATCCAGGTGAACGAGAAGTCCGGCAAGCCCATGACTTACACCCTCGCCGTCGTGGATGAAGGCCTGCTGGACCTGACGGCCTTCAAGACCCCGTCCCCGTGGGATGCGATGTACAGGACGGAGGCCCTGGGCGTCCGTACCTGGGACCTGTACGACGAGGTGATCGGTGCGTTCGCGGGCCGCTTCAGCCCGATGCTCTCCATCGGCGGTGACCAGGAGAACATCCGCGCCGCCCGCAAGGACAACCGCTTCAACCCGGTCGTGAAGTTCCTGGGACCGTTCACCCTCCAGAAGGGCACGGGCAAGCATGAGGTCAAACTCCCGATGTACGTGGGCAGCCTCCGCGTGATGGTGGTTGCCGGTCACGAGGGAGCCTATGGCAACGCGGCGACGACCGTGACCGTGAAGTCCCCGCTCATGATCCTCGCGAGCCTGCCCAGGCAGGTCGCCGCCGGCGAGAAAGTGACCCTCCCGGTGAACGTCTTCGCCCTGGACGACCAGGTCAAGGACGTGAAGGTTACCGTCAAGGCCGAGGGTGCCCTCCAGGCCGACGGTGCCACGACCGAGACCACCCACTTCGACAAGGCGGGCGACAACGTGGTCCGCTTCGCCCTCAACACCGCCGGTGAAGGCGCCGCCAAGGTGACCGTCACGGCCGAAGGCGGCTCCCGCAAGACATCCGAGACCATCGACATCCAGGTCGTCAATCCGAATCCGGAGACGGTGACCATCCGGCAGGAGCGCCTCGAACCCGGCAAGACCGTGTCGTTCGACGCGGGCGCCGGCTCCACCCTCGAACTGGCGGGCTTCCCCGCCGTCGATGCGGCCGGCCTGTACCGGACCATGAAGAACTACCCGTACAACTGCACCGAGCAACTTTCCGCCCGGGGCCTGACGATGCTGCACCTGCTGCCGCAACTGTCCGAGGCCGATTCCCAGGAAGCCCGTGATCTCATCCCGACCCTCATCCACCAGTTGTACGCCCGCCAGCGGAACGACGGCGGCTTCTCCTACTGGAACGGCGGCAACACCTCCGACACGTGGGCCAGTTCGATGGCCGGCCAGTTCCTCGCCGAGGCGGCCGCGGCCGGATTCGAGGTCCAGAAGGACGTCCTGGGCAACTGGAAGCGCTTCCAGAACAACCTGAGCCAGGCCTACCGCTTCGCGGGCAACGCCGTGTTCAGCCAACTGGACGAATGCTACCGGCTGTACACCCTCGCCGTCGCGGGCGAGCCCGCCAATGCGGCGATGAACCGCCTGAAAGAGACCGGTAAACTGGAAGGCCGCGCCGAATGGATGCTCGCCGCCGCCTATGCCGTGAGCGGCAAGGTGAAGACGGCCCAGGAGATCGTGGACAAGGGAGCCGCCACCACCGGCGAATACGGCGGTAGCGACTTCACCTTCGGTTCCTCGCTGCGCGACAAGACCGTCCTCCTCCAGGTCCTCGCCCTGACCGACAACCTGTCGCAGGCGCTCCCGACCGCCCTCGAAGTGGCGGAAGAGATCAACAAGGGCTGGTATTCCACCCAGGAGGCCGCCTTCGCCGCCGTGGCGATGGACCGCCTCTTCTCCAAGGTGGGCACCCAGGCCGTCAAGGCCACGGTGGGTGACCAGGAAGTCGTTTCGGCGAAGTCCGTGTATTCGCAGCCGGTTTCCGGCCGCATTACGGTGAAGAATACCAGTGACGGTCTGCTGTACGTGACGCTGACGACGGTCGGCCGCGCCCCCGTGGGCGTGACGGTCCCGGCGGAGGCCCATGGACTGCAGGTTTCCGTCACCTACAAGGACGCCTCCGGCAAGGAGTTGCGCCCCACTTCCATCCCGCAGGGCACGGAATTCTCCGCCGTCGTGAAGGTCACGAACCCCACGCAGGCTGACTACCGCTCCCTGGTCCTGAGCGAGCGCATCGCCTCCGGTTGGGAGATTCTCAACGACCGGCTACGCATGGGTGACGCGAGTGCCGGCGCCTCCGACCACCGCGACATCCGCGACGACCGCTGCGACTGGTTCTTCGACCTGGGCCGCGGTGCGTCCAAGACGTTCACCCTGAAACTCCGGGCCGCCTACGAAGGTTCGTACATCCTGCCGGCCATCACCTGCTCGGCGATGTACAACCCGCACGTGGCCGCCAATACGGAGTCCCGGACGACGGCCGTCACCCGATGAGCCGCCGGAAGGCCGTATTGCTGATTCTGTTCGAGGTCCTTCTGGCAGGCTGGCTCTGCTGCCTGCCGAAGGACCTTTTCAAAGGTACATCCTATGCCACGGTGGTCACCGACCGCCGGGGCGAACTGCTGGGCGCCCGCATCGCCGGGGACCAGCAGTGGCGGTTCCCGCCCTGCGACACCGTCCCCGAGCGCTTCGCCACCGCCCTCGTCCAGTTCGAGGACCGGCATTTCCGGTGGCATCCGGGCGTGAATCCGGTCGCGCTGGTCCGGGCTTCCATCGACAATCTCCGCGCCGGGCACGTGGTGAGCGGCGGCAGTACCCTCACGATGCAGGTGATCCGCCTGTCCCGGAACCGGGAGCGGACCGTCTGGCAGAAACTGGTGGAGGCCGTCCTGGCCACCCGGCTGGAATTCCGTCACTCCAAGGATGAAATCCTGGCCCTGTATGCCTCCCACGCCCCTTTCGGGGGGAACGTCGTGGGTTTGGAAGCGGCTGCCTGGCGCTATTTCGGACGTCCGGCCGACGAACTTTCCTGGGCGGAATCCGCCACCCTCGCCGTCCTCCCGAACGCTCCGGCATCGATCCATCCCGGCAAGGCCCGGGAACTGTTGCTGGCCAAGCGGAACCGTCTGCTGGAACGGCTTCACCGGCACGGATGCTTCGATGCATCGACCCTGGAGACTGCCCTGGCGGAGCCGCTGCCGGATGCGCCCTATCCCCTGCCCAACCTGGCCAGGCATCTGGTCGAGCAGCAGCCCCGCGGGAAGGAAACGCATACCAGCATCGACATTTCCCTGCAGCGGCAGGTGGAGGATGCGGCCACGCGCTGGTCGGACGAACTGGCCATGACCGGAACGGCGGACCTCGCGGCCGTGATCCTGGACATCCATAGCGGCGAGACGATCGCCTATGTAGGCAACGCTTCCCCGCTTCGTGCCCGCAACGGTTCCGAGGTGGATATCGCATCCGCTCCGCGCAGCACGGGCAGTATCCTGAAGCCTTTCCTGTACTGCGCCGCCCTGCAGGACGGCACCATCCTGCCCAGGACCTTGCTGCGCGACACGCCCGTGAACCTGAACGGTTTCACGCCGCAGAACTTCGACCTGCAGTTCCATGGGGCGGTCCCGGCGGCTGAGGCCCTGGCCCGCTCACTCAATGTCCCCGCCGTGCACCTGCTGCGCGCCTACGGGCCGCCGCGCTTCCTGAATGTGCTGCGGCAGGCCGGCCTCTCCACGCTTTCCCGGGATGCATCCTACTATGGACTTTCTCTCATCCTGGGCGGCGGCGAGGGTACCCTGGCGGACATTACGCGTGCATACGCCGGCATGGTGCGGAGTTACGACGGGCTGGATACGGACTCCCCTTTCCGCGACAGGCTGGCGCTCTGGTACACGTTCGAAGCCCTGAAAGAGGTCAACCGGCCCGATGAAATCGACTGGAAACTCATCCGTTCCGTCCGCAAGGCCGCCTGGAAGACCGGCACGAGTTACGGCTCCCGGGATGCCTGGGCCGTGGGCGTGACGCCGGACTATGCCGTGGGCGTCTGGTGCGGCAATGCCGACGGACACGGCGTGGCGGGAATGACCGGTGCGAAGACGGCCGGTCCCGTCCTGTTCGACCTCCTGAACCTGCTGCCTCCTTCGGCCGACTGGTTCGAGGAGCCCCTCGACGGTGGCGTATGGCTGGATGTGTGCAAGGAATCCGGCATGCTGCGAAGCCAGGAATGTCCCGATTACGAACGTGTCCTGCTCCCCGCCCAGGCGCAGGAAAGCGATGTGTGTCCGTACCACAAGGACGGCACATTCCGTCTGCCGCCCGCCATGGAATGGTATTACAAGGCGTATCATCCCGAATATGAGGTCCGCCCGGTCACCCGGGATGCCGCCCGGATGGAGTTCCTTTATCCCGAGGCCGGCAGTGTCCTCACCCTCCCCCGCCAGTTGGACGGCAGCGAGGGCGGCGCCGTCTTCCAGGCCGTCCACCGCAACCCGGCCGCCACCCTCTACTGGCATCTCGACGACACCTACCTCGGCGAAACGCGCATCATCCACCAGATGCGCCTCTCCCCGCCCCCCGGAAAGCACACCGTCACCGTAGTGGACGGTGACGGCAACTCCGTCTCCATCCCCTTCACGATCGCCCCTGGCGCCTAATCCACGGCCAGGACGCCGTGATAGGCGTCGTTGGCGCGGTAGTGCGGGGCGTAGAGGGATTCGACGGTGATGACCGGGGCGGTGAAGGTGCCGGCCTGGGTGACGAAGAATTCCTCGGTCAGGGTGGTGTTCTCTTCCGGGAAGGAGTCGAAGTAGTATTCGGTACGGTCCGCCTTCACGTTGCGGTAGCCCTGCGGGGTGAAGGTGAGGCGGCGGAGGCTGAACCAGCCCCAGCCCGTATGGCCGGACAGTTGCTGCACCGGCCGGAGGGCGGCCTCGCGGAACGCATCGACCTTCACGAAACTGCGGTTCTCCTGGTTCCAGATGCGGTATTCGGCGATGATCCTGTCCCCGACGGCGACCGGGGTACCCGGGGCGATCTGCTCGCGGACCGACACGAAGTCGTTCTTCCCGGAACGGTCGTCATAGATCTTCTCCTCGGTCTTTTCCCGATAGAAGACGCGCTCGATCTTGAAGCCGTTGCCCGCCGCCTTGATGTCGGCGAAGGGTGCTTCATACGTAGCGGAGTAGGACAGGATGGAGGTGGCGAGGACCGCGTCCGAACCGTCCAGGATGGCGGTGATCGCGTCCACGAAAGCCGGGCTCTCGTCCCACTTCTGCGTCTCCTTCTGCAGCATCAGCCACAGACGGATGCCGTCGGAGATTTCCGGGGCATACGGGTTCATCAGGCCGCACAGGAGGGCGTGGGCGTCGGCCTCGGTCTCGAGGAGGCCGCGCCAAGGCATCACGGCGTTGGGATAGTACCAGCCGCCGTCGCGGTGCTCCACGGCATACTCCTTCAGGGAGGCGATGTCGGCCTTCAGGGAAGCCTCCATCTTCGCCTTGGCGGCCACCTTCACGCCCCAGGCCTTGGCCAGGTCGATGCCCGCGGAAGAGGCGCTGAGGTTCAGCAGGGTCTGGACGCGGCGGGCCTTGGCCATGATCTGGCCCTGCAGGCCGCGGCCGTCCTTCGCCGAAGGAACGAGGTAGGATTTCGCGTACTTCTGGAAGTCGGCCATGCGCTTCTTCCCTTCCTTGGTCACCGGCTTTTCCTCGAATGGAACGGTCGGATACAGGGAACGGATGAACATGTACTGTGTATCGGACAGGTAACCGCGCCAATAGGGCTGCTCTTCCGTGAAATGGTTCCTATCCAGGAACTTGGCGGAAGAGGACAGGTCCGGCACCTCGAAGCCATGTTCGCGGAGTTTCGCGAAACGCTGCAGCAGCACGGCCGTGATGATGGCCGAAGAGTTCATGCCCTCGAACCAGCCGAAACCGCCGTCGGCGTTGCGGCAGGCGAGGATCTTGTCGAGGAGTTCCCCGGCGCCTTCGGCGAGATTCCCGGTCGAGCCGGGAATGACGGAAGTCAGCAGCCGGACGTAGTAGGCCTCGGAGAGGGAGAGGACATCGTTGCCCTGCGGATCCACCTTGGCGGGGATGGCGGCGCGGACGAGGTCCAGGAGGGTGGTTTCGGTCAATGCCGCCTCGGAGGCAGGCACATTGACGAAGCGGGCGCGGAGTTCCGCCAGGAGCGTCTCGCGGTCCATGCCGGCCCGGAGGACGGCGGAATGGGCCTCGGTGAGGGTCTGGACGGGTTTCCGGACCGGAACCGGAAGGAAGACGGCGTCGGAGAACTCATCTGCGGCGAAGACCGCCTTGACGCCGAGCGTTTCGACGGCCGGCACGCGGACCGGGAAGCGGTGGCTTTCCGTGCCGCCGGCCGGGACCGTCACGGCGACACGCTGGACGCCCATCGGCTCCACGCCTTCATATTCCCCGGAAGGATAGGTATAAAGGTACAGCCAGCCAGAAACCGGCTTGTCGGTGTTCGAAGACACGCTGGCGGCAACCTCGTAGGTGTCGCCCACATACAGGAACTGCGGTTCCACGACCGCCACCTTCACGGGCACGCTTACGACCATCTCCTGGCGGAGGGAGGTATTGCGCATTCCCTTGTCGTGGGCATAGACCGCCACATAGTATGTCGATAGTTTGCCGGAAGTCTCGAAGGTGAACGACAGGTTGCCGTCCGCATCGGAGACCAGGTGCGGCTGGAAAGTCAAGGCCGTCTCGAATTTGGAACGGACCGTGACTTCCGGTTCGGCACCCCCTGTCTCCGCCGCCTCATCCATCATCACGGCCGCTTCGACGGTGGCTCCCACCATGGCCTCCTTGGCCATGCTGTTCACGGAGCGGGTCGCCTTCATCATCGGAGCGGCGCCATAAGCCACGACCGCATCCTCCATGACCAGTTCCTCATCATAGGGACTGTCCCCGTTCACCCGGCCGCAGACGGCATCGACACTCACGTACGGGACGCTGAACTGCCGCAGCGTGACGACAGGCCAGTCGTTCGGGGCGATGGCGTCGATGCTCTTGTCGAACACCGCCGCCAGGGCCTCGACGCCCGGGTCGGTCTTCAGGGTAAAGGTATATTTCGTGCCCGGGAAGGCATTGTCCCGGAAGCGGTCGAACTGCAGGGGCAGCGCCAGACGCGTGCGGGCGCGGGAGTATTCCTTGTCAAAGATAATGGAATCACCCCGCTTGAAATAGAATACCTGCAGCCGTACGGCATCCGGATACCCGGCCTTGTAGTCCAGTTCGATGGTTTCGAGGGAACCGGCCTGGCTGCGGACGCCCTTAAAGACGAGTTTCCGGGTTTCCAGCACCTCCCGTCCCTTGCCGAAGAGGGTCACGATGGCATATTCGGCGCCGTCGGCGGTCCCCATTGTCAGACGGATCTTCTCGCCCATCGGCACATCCTCCGGACCGGTCACGAACAGCCGGCGGACCGGCGCGTCCAGGACCTTCCCGTCCGGGGAGATCTTGAGGATCTTGCAATCCGTCTTGTCGCTCGCGTCGCGCTCGGCCGCCTCGGCATGGAGGGAATACAGGCCGTCCCTGGCACCGGTCATGTCGATAGCGACCACCTCGCCGGAGGCAGCCTTGCCCGTGCGGACCACGGTGCTGTCCTCGGCGTACAGCGTCCAGGTGACGGGAACGTCGATCCGGATCCCGTCGCTGTTGTTCACCTCCATCTTCACCCGCGCGATCTCCTCCGACAGGATGAACTTGGAAGGACCCGAACGCCAGCGGCGTCCCACGTAACGGACAGGAGTGCCGTTCTCCTTTTCCTCCATCGTCGTGAACTCGCCTTCCGCCGCATTCTGCATGGACAGGGACACATTGATATAATCGCTCACATAGACGCCCGCGTGGAATTCCTGCATTTCACCGGTAGCGTCGGTCACGGTCACCTCCACCTGGTGGTAGCCGGTATCTTCGGCCGGGAAGACGATGGCGAAGGAACCGTCCTGCTCCGGCTGGATATCCTGTTCCAGGACGACATTCCCCCAGCGGGTGACCTGGACGGCCAGGTTGGCGCCGGTAAGGGCGTGGCCGGAGTAACTCTTCACCTTGCCGGTGACCTTCACCGCGTCGCCCTTCAGGTACAGCCGGTCATTGGGATCGAAGGTGAGCGAGAAGGTCGGCAGGACGAACTCGTCCACGCGGAAAGAGTCGCTTTCCAGGATTTTCTTCCCGTCGTAGATGTGCAGGGTGAAGAAGCCGTTCCGTGCACCCTTGGGCAGGGTAAAGGAACCGGACACGGAACCGAACTCATTGGTCTTCAATTTCAAACGGCCCAACTCGTTGGACTCGGAGTCGGAGAGGACGGCCTCCACGGTCTTGTCCGGGGCCACGCCGATCCTGTCCACCAGGTTCCCCTTGTACACGATGGCCTTGAACTGCAGTTCGTCTCCCGGATTGTAGGCGCCGCGGTCCTTGTAGATCCGGCAGTAGGTTCCTTCCGTACCGCGGTTGTCTTCGCGGTCAGACCAGTAGGCATATACGCCCAGTTTCTCGCTGGCGCGGAGCGCCGTTCCCGAACCTGTCTCGGCGGAAAGGGAATAATGGACGTCCCTGTTATTCTGGACGAGGTCCTGGAAACGCTGGGAAAGCAGGGTGAAACCGTCCATGCGGACCGTCTCCGAAAGGACCTCGCGGTCTCCCTTCCAAAGGATGATGCGGGCCTTGTCCAGGGGCTTCCCGGAGATATACTCCGCCACATACACGGCCAGGCCGTCGGCTTCCCGCCGCGTAGCGAGGGACAGGTTGTGCTGGTTGTACCAGCCGATCCCATTCAGTTTCCCGTTGACCGCCTCCAGGGTGTAGGAACCGTCCCCCAGTTCGGGGAGGTCCACTTTCACGGTATCGTACACGTAGAAACTGCGATCGGGATTCGTCAGGTTCCAGGTCTGGAGTTTTTTCTTGTCCTGCAGGAGGGTGAGCGTGGCTTTGTCCAGGTTGCGGAAGGTCACGACGGCCTTCTTGCCGAGGACACGGACCTTCACGTCCTTCGAAGACAGGGTATTGACCAGGTTCTTCACCGTGGTGCAACCCTTGGCGATGCGGGCCTCTTCCCCCTTGAGGGCGGCGCGCTCCTTCTCATAGGCGGTGCACCGGTTGTAGAGCGACTGGTAGGAGGAGGCGCTGGCCTTCTCTTTCTCAGCATTCAGTTCATCGAACTCGATCTGGAGGAGATCCTTGCGGGGCCAGAAGGAAACGGCCTTCCCGGCATACTTCTCCACCAGGGGCTGCAGGGCAGCCTTCCGGGCTTCCCGGCTGCCCTTGCGGCTCGCCAGGTAATAATCCAGATAGCCTTCCGCGGGATACTTCCCCGCCACCTCGGCCTGCAGCGCCTTGCAGATCTCGTCATTGTCCAGGAGATAGTTGGGCCGGGAGCCGAGAAGATGCCACAGGACATACGCATAGTCCGATTCCATGTACTCTTTCAGGACTCCGTCCATCAAGCCGTCCACCCCCCGGTACAGGGCGGTGTTATGCCCCTCGCGGAACACCTTTCCCCGGTCCCGCACGAACGCCCAGCGCTCGTCGGAGGAGACACCCGTGTCTCCCATCCAAAGATAGGTCACCATCGGATGGTCGAATTCCTTCACTTCCTGCTTCAGGTTCTTCCGGGCTTCTTCCGCCTTCTTCCAGTCACGCCGCCGCACGGTTTCCACATACCGGGTGGCCGCATCATAGAAGTCGGCCGGGAGGCGCTGGCTCTGCGCATCCTTCTTGATTCTGGCGAGGATCTCCGCCTCCTTCTGGGGACGGTCGGCCTTCCGGGCTTCCTCATACTGTTTCCACAGGGCGGTCAGCACGTGACCGTCCTTGTCGGGTGCGGGGTGGGCGTTCATAAGCGGGGCGATCAGCAAAAGGGCGGCAGCCGCGAGGGCTGCCCGGACATATCGGGACATAATCAAACGTATTCTGTTTCTACGGGCTGGATATCTTCAATATCCATACCATTCAGCGGAACAGCGGCAGGGCCTCGGCGACGACGAAGGCGGAGCCTCCGATGAACACGAGCGGCGGGACGGGCTTCGAGGCCGAGGCGGAACGGTTCGTCTGCTGGGACAGCGTCTGGGCCAGTTGCAGGGCCATCTGGACGGCCTGGCGGACGGAGTCGGCCGCGTATGTGCGGAGCGAAGGCTTGCCTCCTTGGAAGGCCGTATATCGCTTCAGCAATTCTCCGGCAGGGAGGGCGCGGGCCGTCTGCGGCGCCGTGAAGATGTAGGTGGCGTCGGCGGGCATCAGCGGGAGGATGCCGTCCAGGTCCTTGTCCGCCATGATGCCGTACACGATGATCAGGGAACTGCAGCGGCCTTCCTCCACGTACCGGCGGAGTTGGGTGAAACTGTATTGCAGCGCCTGGGGGTTGTGGCCGATGTCGCAGATGACGAACGGCAGTTCGGAAAGACGCTCCCAGCGGCCGCGGAAGCCGGTCCGGCGGGCGGCGCGCACGATGCCCTCCAGGGCGCTTTCGGTGTCGGCCAGGGCCTTGAAACCGGGCATGGCTTTCAGGATGTCGATGGCCGCGAGGACGGTGCGGAGGTTCTTCTGCTGGGTATCGGCCTGCAGGTCCATCTTGCGGAGGATGTCCTGCCGGCGGTACCAGAGCGAAGGGCGGACTTTATCGGCATACGTGAGCGGGCACAGCATCCATGCCTTGTCGTCGAAGACGGGATCCGTCTCGGGATTGCTTTCGCCGACCAATGCAGGGACGCCCGGCTTGAAGATGCCGGCCTTTTCCCCCGCGATCGCCTCCAGCGAGTCGCCGAGCAGCGCGCAGTGGTCCAGGCCGATGGTCGTGACGACCGCCAGTTCGGGATTGAGGACATTCGTGGAATCCAGCCGTCCTCCCAGCCCCGTCTCGATGACCGCGGCCTCGACGCCGGAGTCGGCGAACCACTTGAACGCCAGGCCGGTCGTAATCTCGAAGAAAGAGAGGTCATGCTGGACGAAATACGGCTTCCAGGTGGTCAGGAAGTCGAATACATAGGCCTTCGGAACCAGTTCGAAGGAATCGCCCGAGACGATGCGGGCGCGCTCCCGGAAATCGAGGAGGTGGGGAGATGTATAGAGTCCCGTGCGGATTCCGACGCCCGCGAGGGCCGATGCCAGGAGGCTCGCGACGGAGCCCTTGCCGTTGGTCCCGGCGATGTGAATGCTCCGGAACGCCCTCTCCGGGTGGCCCAGGGCCTCGCAGAAACCCTCCATCCCCGCCAGTCCCGGCTTGTAAGCCGTGGCGAAATCCGTCTTCTGCACCGACGGAAACCGCCGGAAAATCTCCTCCAGCAGCGCCGCGTACCCAGATTCCGAAAACTCCATAAAATCGCGCGTGTTTTGATTTCAACACAAAAATACCTATTTTTGAGCACAAATAAAAACGGAAGCATGGCCGACAAAGCACCTAACCTTTACGACGCCTACATCATAGACGGTATCCCGCTGGCCCTTTCGCCCGCCGGACTGCTGCAGGAATGCACGCTTCCGGGAGCGCTGCCCGCCCCGGTCCCCGGCGGCAGCGTGGCGGACGAGACCGTGGACATCTCCCCCACCCCCTTCGACTTCCGCGACGAGGACATCGATGCCTATGCCGATGCCGTCGCCACCCTGCCCCGCCCCCCGTTTCCCCTGCCCTTCGCCGCGCAGGTGACGCGCTCGCGCATCGCGAAGGCCCTGCTGGACGCCATCTGGATGGGCGGCCATTTCCGCCTCGGGGATCTCACCCTCAAGGCAGAATGGCGCTGGAACGACGGGGCCATCGGCAACCAGGCCGCCTTTTACGCCTCCGTCGAGGCGGCGGCCGAATACATCGACCACCTGGGCATCCGGCTCAGCGAAGTGAAGGTCGCCGGCGGTGCCTGCAACGTCTGTTTCAAGGCGACGACCACCGCGGAGGAAGAGGCCCCTGACGAAGAGGAGAGCATCATCCGTGAACTCCCGTTCCGCACGGCGAACCCCCGCATTTCCCGCCGTCGCCGCTGCCCGGCCACCATCCAGCCCGAAGCCTCGGACTGGCTGATATACATTCCCCTCGACACCTGCGACTACCGCCTGGGCGGCTCCCTCCTGGCCGCCGCGACGGGCGAGAAACGGAGCACCGCGCCCGAGGTGGGCGACGCCGACTATTTCATCGACGGATACGAGGTGATCCGCGAACTGGTGGAGGACGGCATCGTCCGGGCCGGCGCCACGGTCCTCGAAGGCGGGCTGATGAACGCCCTCCGGGGCATGGCGGCGGTGAACGGAGCCGACATCACCGTCGGTGACGTGTGCCGCGCCTACGGCGACGAACTCCGCGTCCGCGTCCTGTTCGGCGAAATCCCCGGCGTCATCCTGCAGATCGCGGACATCGACTACGACTACGTGGACGCCGAATTCCTGCTCCAGGACATCGCCTACTTCCCGCTGGGACATCCGGCCGTCGGCACACCCGGGGTCACCGTCCTGTCGGGCGGAAGCGGGATCACCGGCATCCTGGAGTCCCTGATGAACTCCCTGGAAGGAGAAGACTGACAACACCAAGACCATGGCCAAGATATTCGTCCTAGACACCAACATCATCCTGCACGACCACCAGGCGATTAAGCATTTCCAGGACAACGACCTCGTGATCCCCATCGCGGTCATCGAGGAACTGGACAAGTTCAAGAAGGGCAACGACGCCCTTTCCTATAACGCCCGCGCCTTCATGCGGGACATCAACAAACTCACCGAGAAACGGGAGTTCGGGCCCAAGGGAATCCCCCTCGGGAAACGGCTCGGCAACATCAAGATCGAGCCGAACCATCCCTTCACCCCGGAATTCGCCGACCTGTTCAAGGACGACACCCAGGACCACCGGATCCTGTCCACGGCGATGTGGGTGCGGGATACCAACCCGGGCCGCTTCGTCGCCCTCGTCACCAAGGACATCAACCTGCGCCTGAAGGCGAAGGCCGCCGGCATGCCCGCGCAGGATTACCTGCGGGACCGCGTGGAGGACGAAACCCTGGCGGACCTCGAGCACGAGGTGCTCTTTGCCGAGGCCGATCCGCAGGTCATCCAGCAACTGGCCTACGGCCCCGAGAACTGCATCCCTTGGAAGGAAGTCTCCGCGAAGGAGCCCAGGCCCAACCAGTTGTACAAGTTCGACCTGGGCGGCGCCACCGTCTGCGCCCGCTATGACGCGGGACTCAAGCAGGTCAGGCTCGTACGGATGAAGGAAGCCTATGGCATCCGCCCGCGGAACGACGAGCAGCGATTCGCCCTAGACGCCTGCCTGAATCCCGACATCCCGCTCGTCTCCCTGACCGGCGGCGCCGGAACCGGGAAGACGCTCATCGCCCTGGCGGCGGCCCTGGAGCAGGAAAGGCATTACGAACAGATCATCCTCAGCCGCCCGACCGTGGTGCTCGGCGGCCAGGAGATCGGCTTCCTGCCGGGTGACCAGCGCAGCAAGATGAGCCCCTACGTGCAGCCTTTGATGGACAATCTGGACGTAATCAAGCGTCAGTTCAAGCCGGGCTCGAAGCAGGCCCTCAAGATCGATGCGATGCTCAAGGAGGAGAAACTCCTCATCTCCCCGCTCGCCTACATCCGCGGCCGCTCCCTCGGCCAGGTGTACTTCATCGTGGACGAGGCGCAGAACCTCACCCCGCACGAGGTCAAGACCATCATCACCCGGGCCGGCGAAGGCACCAAGATCGTGTTCACGGGCGACATCTTCCAGATCGACCAGCCGTATCTGGACCAGTGGTCCAACGGCCTGACGCACCTCGGCGAGAAGATGAGCGGACAACCGCTGTTCCAGCATATCTTCCTCCGGAAGGGCGAACGTTCGGAACTCTCGGACATCGCCGCGAAACTTTTGTAAGGCGTCCGACCTAGTTTTTTTAGCAAATCCACGGATTTTTGTTTAAATTTGTGGGTTAGATTGGATTTTACAGTTTTGAATTTTATTTAATAAACTTAATACCAGCGACCATGAAAGCGATTAAAAAGAGAGTCTATCGGTTCGGCGGGAAGACCGCGGAAGGCGATGGCAAAATGCGTGAGCTGCTCGGCGGCAAGGGTGCGAACCTCGCCGAAATGAACCTCCTCGGGATGCCCGTTCCCGCCGGATTCACCATCACGACCGAGTGCTGCACGGAATACTACCGCCTGGGTGGCGGCTACACGCCCGAACTGCGGGCCGAAGTCGCGGCCGCCCTCGAGGCCACGGAGAAGATCATGGGCAAGAAGTTCGGCGACGCGAAGGATCCGCTCCTGGTGAGTTGCCGTTCCGGCGCCCGTTCCTCCATGCCGGGCATGATGGACACCATCCTGAACATCGGCCTGTGCTCCAAGACCATCCCGGGCCTCATCGAGAAGACCCAGAACCCGCGTTTCGTGTATGACGCTTACCGCCGTCTCATCATGATGTACTCCGACGTCGTCATGGAGAAGGCCGAGGGCATCGAGCCGGCCGACGGCCAGGGCATCCGCCAGCAGCTGGACCGCATGATGCAGGACGTCAAGGACGCGAAGGGTTACAAGA
>JAEEGH010010933.1_pt1 | contig 20695 bp, 20 predicted proteins | sample 9134181 | NCBI WGS metagenome assembly JAEEGH01 (sample SAMN16246544, study PRJNA631951) | gut metagenome | biome: gut microbiome; feature: rumen; material: DP-attached | host: Bos | place: Iran: Karaj | collected 2018-10
TCATAGCTGTCGCCGTAACAGCAGCAGCCGCAGACACTGTGTAAAGCTGTCACGGAAACAACTTGCCAGCTGCGCTGATTATGACGATCTCCGATATTGCAAGGATCACACCGAACAGGATATTATCGATCATCCTGTATTGTCCGAAACTGATCTGTCGTTCCATTCAACTTCCCTTATCAAGTCCCCTCGCGCCGGTTTTACCGATGAAATCCGATATGTAAGCGCTTACTTGATGTAAAGATTATAACAAGTCATTTTCACAAATGCAACGGAAAAATGTAAGCGCTTTTCTTGTGCATATTACACATAAAAGTTTGATTTTATGCGGTTTTTGGCCGCCGCCCCTCACCTGTCAGCGTTGATTTCTTACATCTTCTTTCATTTATCTTTCACAAAATCAGGTTTTGGAGCATGAAAATGAAAAAATCTCTTTACATCCACGTATTTTCTGCATTTCGCGCCATTTTTCGCCCCTGGCAGTGATTCGGGAGCTGTCTCTTCTCTGAAATTGCTTACATTTATTTCGGGGTCTTTTTGCCGGCAAAGAATGATATAAATATCGCAAAAAACGGCAATAACAAGCCCATGGAAAGGCCCTTATCATGCACATCCCATGGGCAATTCCCGAATTTGGATTGACGTTAAATGCAAAAAATTATATATTATGAAAGTTGAGATTGCAGATCCCCTAAAGGAACTGTTTTCACATAAGGAGACGTATCGAAGCGGTCATAACGGGGCGCACTCGAAAACTAATTGCTTTTCGGATTGCCTGATTCCGCAAACCGTTGATATTACTGAACTTTTGAGGTTTAATAGTTTGTGAAAATATCCAGTTCTCTCCTTCAGTTCTCTCCATTCTCGTATCCGTCATTCAGAATGGTTTTGAGAGATCAGATATTTCAATAAATGCAGAGGTACTCAAGTGGTCCAAGAGGGAGCACTCGAAATGCTTTAGGCCGGTTCCCGGTGCGTGGGTTCGAATCCCACCCTCTGCGCTTCCCGGAGGAGCCAGGTCGCTCCTCCGAAATTGTTCTAAAATCAAAATATTGCTTGCATGGGTTAAGCAGATTCTGTGGTAGGTTGACGCTTAATCCTTTGCTACAGAAGGGATTGCCTCTTTTGATGCAGTCTCTTCTTTTTTATCACACAATCCGAGGACCTTGGCCATAGATTCCATGGTGCCTCTCTTTGTATCGCTGGTAAGATGAGAATAGATATTTGCCGTGGTAGAATAATCACTATGCCCCAGCCACTCCTGAATCTCTTTCATGCTTACTCTGTCCCGACACAAAGCACTCCCCGAAGAATGTCTTGTATCATGAAATCGGATCTTTTTCAGTCCGTTTTTCCGAAGAACCGATTTGAAATGTCTGCTCACACGTTCCGGATCATGTAAAGATCCCATAGCATCCACAAAGACATATTCTTCATCCTCATAATTATATGATTTCCCGCAGAGTTTCTTATATGCCTCCTGCCGTTCCTTCATTTTCAGCAGTTCTTTACGAAACGATCCGAATAATGGCATCGTCCTGTAGCTCGCTTTACGTTTAGGTCTATCCTTTTTTACGATAATCTTCTTACCACCGACCCTTGTCTTTGTTACTGTATGACGAATGACAAAAGTATCATCTTCAAAATCTATGGCTGACCACTTAAGCCCCAATATCTCACTTTTACGAAGTCCATAGAAGCAAGCCATCTTGATCAGCAATTCCATTTCATCTCCTTTGATACAGTCAAAGAGTTTTATTATCTCATCTGCCGTATAGTATTCCGGTATGAACTGTCTGCTCTTGGGAACATCAACTCTATCCGCAGGGTTGAAAAGAATCAGTTCCATCTTGACCGCCCATTCAAGCGCTTCATGAATGATGGCATGATAATGCTTTACTGTCGCACCCTTAACACGTCCGCTTTGTAAAGTATAGAAATCCTGAATATGTTTTGCTTTGAGATCTTTAAGCGTCACCCCCAGTTCTTTGAAATACGGAAATACCGGATTGTTAAGCATCCCTTCATAGCTGGAGAATGTAGAAAGTTCTATATTCCCCTTAACAGTCGGAAGCCATTGATATTTCATAAAATCTGCGAACAGATCATCTGCGCCGCCCGTTATTGATGGCAGTATAAACTTCCGACGTTCTTCAATAAGGATCGCTTCTGCCCTTTTCTTGTTGCCCTTTTCAGGAAGACCGGTGGAGATCCACTTTGTTTTTCGTTTTCCCAATTCATCATTAAAACTGAGAACACAGTAGTAATACCCCTTCTTTACAGAAAGATGCCCTGATACCAATAAAATCACTCCTTTCCTATGAAATCAGATGAAGAAATTTCAAAACATTCACCTTCGGGATTTTGTAAACATGTCCTATCCTCAGGCATTCGATTTCTTCGTTTTTAAGCATCTTGTATGCCGTCACAGAACTCACATGAAGCATACAGCACAGTTCATCAACCGATATAACATCCGGATAATCCGCAAATACCGTAATGTTTTCGGTCCTCACGCTTAGATTTTCACCCAATAGTTGCCCTCCTTCCTTGTCAAGATATATTGTCTGACATAAATTTTATCTTGCGTCACATGTATCATATAGTGCTATCAGATGTTTGTCAAGATAAATTAATTGAATATTTTTTTGTTTTGTGTTAGCCTATTCGTAAACAGAATATAGAGGAAATTATTATGAACATTTACTCTGACAAACTATTTGAGAAATATATTAACTGTGATTTTTATTACGAGCTTTCACCTGAAGAAAAAACTGAATCTGCATATCTTTTATTTAACAATAAAAATGCAGATGAGGAAAGATTCACTGCTCCGGGGAAAAAATTCGTACTTGTTTCCGAAGAAAGCGCCTTATCATCCTGGATATCATTATTTGGATATGAAAATAACGAAGAAGATGTAAAAGAACACTATAACAGGCTGAAAGATATTCTCTCTGTCTTGTCTATTAATGATGATGACAATACAGAAGAACTGGTCGTATGGGTAAATAACCTTACTAGAGAAAAAATATACTATATGGCTTTGCGGATTTTCGACATGCTTCAGCCATTGATCAGTCAATACCCGTTATTAGCATTTATCTATTCGATATGCTACAAATTATTATCCCACTGCTTATTGTTATTGGACAATGGCAAAGTAAAAAGGGACTCCGATTATGATTTTATCTCTATACTTGTCACTCAATTATTTGATTCTATTAATTATTTTGAAGAAGTATATATAGCCACTCGGAATTACAGCAATGCTGTATTTATGACAGAAAACAAACCCGGTGCAAAACTATCTCCAAAGACAGTATCATTTATATATGATCAATTCTGCGAAGAATCCGGCACAATTAATTACGCAAAACGTCCCATTTTAAGATTCTCCTCACCCACCATCACATTTAAAGAAAAATACGGACTTCCATCATCCGATTCCTGGATAGCGTATTTCAAATCTCAGAAGAATGCTTTAATTCTCGATAAAGATTCCTATACACTTCCAATTTTTTCTATTGAGGATCTTGGAAAGAAAGGGATTAATTATCTGCTCGAAAGTGATTCTGTTTTAAGATTCTGCAAACTATGCGGAAAAGCATTCCGTGCCAAATATACAACTTCTCAGGAATACTGCACCAGATTATACAGTGACACAAAGGCACCTTGTAACGAATATGCAAGCCGGAAAAGTTATAAAGAAAAGCTATTCAAGCATCCGGTTCACCAAGAATACACTAAAGCATACAACAAGGTCTACGGACGCATCAGGCGCGGCAAACTACCGCAAGACACACCTCTGTTAGCTCAATTAAAAGAGCTGCGAGATGAATATTTGGATAAATACGAGAGTACTCACAGAAAAGAACGTGAAAGAGTCTGGAAAGAATATATCAGAAAGAATAAAGAGCTATTATCCTAAATGCGAAAACGGTCAGAACTGATCTGTTCTGACCGCTTTTGATTGGAATTTATACTAAAGTGATTCTGATTCTGCGCGCTTTTATAGCTACAATCTTGTCAGTTCTTATATCCTTATACCGATATATCGAAAGCACCAATCCAATAAGCACATAATCAACTATCATTATTCCGGTTCCCCTTGATATAAATGGCAAGCTCGATCCGGTTAAAGGAAGCAATCCTAATACGATCAGTAGATTGCAGAGACTTTGAAGTCCTATTATAATTCCACATGAACATCCGACAATATATCCAAGCTGATTATTCTGTTTCACGGATATATAGAAGATATATGCAGCCAGCAGGAACAGGCTGATCATGATCCCAACAACTGCAAGGATTCCGAAATGTGCCGATATCGTTCCGATTATAAGGTCATCCTTATATCCGGGAATGTTAGTCATTATATGAACCGCTTCATAGTTCTCCCCTATCAGATCACTCTTTCTAAACACTTCCATCAGTTTTGCATTGACATAGTTTGCTCCGGAATTGTCAGCAGCAAAATTACCTATTCCCAATCTGCCAAGCCATGTTTTAATGCGTACAAACTGATAGTACTCAGCTTTTTTGGAGAAAAAAAACATCACTAACGATGCATAAAGAAATACTATACCCATTCCGCAAAACACATTTTTCCGATCAACACCATACCATCTCTTATGTATGGCAAGCATCAATAGCACCATTTCAGATATAAAGATAAACGCCGCTACCGGAATAGAGCGATAATCGCAAAACCACATACTGATCAATGGTGCGATCATCCAGAAACCAATCGAAACCAGCTTCTTATTTTTACAGCGATATTCATATAGAATCCCTGCAAATACAGGAAGATACAGAAGATAAAACGGGCGTGCCAAGAACACTAATGAGCTTGCAGACATCCACCAATTTCCGCCGTACATATTAATCCCAAACAAAGCAAAAAACAGTGTCAGGATTCCAAGAAAAATCCCGCCCATAGCGCGGCTCCTACCGATCAAAACAGTATAGTCTGCACGGTACATGGCAAACATAGCTATTATCCCCAATACCAGACCAGTAAGATGATGTCTTGATACATGAATCATCATAGGTCCAAGAATGATAACCCCACCATCCATAATTCCATTGATAAGATTATTGATCTCAATACTGACCAGGCTTATGAGCAGGATAAGTAAAAGGAATTTCCATTCCATATGAGGCCGGTGTATCCGGTCGAGTTCTGCACCTACAGCAACTGGATCTCCCATATCCACTACAGCCTTTGAATATGCCTCCTCACGATCCATACCGTCGTTCATATATGCTGATGCCTGTTCTTCTATATGCGTTCTGATCTCATCTGAAACAAACTCCTTTGCATGTTTATCTCTGATCTGATCCGATACAGCACTCAGATATTCATCCATATTCATAGTCGGGCCTCCTATATAGCGAATGCCAGGACATTGGAAACAGCTGAAGAATACTTCTCCCATTCTTCAAGCTTGGATTTCAGATATTTTCGTCCGTCTTTCGTAATCGAATAATACTTGCGTGTCTTTCCTACTCCATCCTGTTCATAGGAAGTCAGGAAATTTTTAGCCTCAAGAGAATGAAGAAGCGGATAAAGCGTCCCCGCCTTAAGGTCAAATACATTCTCAGATCTTAAGCGAAGTGTTTCTATCATCTCATATCCATACATATCCTTCTCCGAAAGCAGTTTTAAAAGCATTGTTCCCATACTACCGGAAAGAAGCATCTTATCTATATCGCTCATATCAGCCTCCTGTTATTGGATATCATTATATCGACTATCTACATACTATATCGATATTCTATATATGTCAACAAAAAAACACCTGTGACATCAGATAGTCACATGCTTCTTACTATAATCAAGAAATAGGCTTCTTTATCAGAACCCTCTGTCATAGTCCGTAGTTGATGTGCATGTTCATGCAAAAATCAGACTTTATGCAGAAATTGATGAATATTATCGACAGACAAAAAAGAGGGAAAAAATCCCTCTTTTATAACAATAATGCAGAAAACAAAGAGCCAGGTTTTTTGCCTTGCTCTTTGCATATTATGGACAGATTCCGAGCATTTCCAAAATCTATTATTCCTGATTAAGAATATTATTCAGCATTTCTGTATTCACACTGCCGTCTATTATCACCCACACGTAGCCATCTTTTGTGATGCTTGTGGGCTCACCCCCACAATGAATATTAGCTATCTCTTTTTCTGATTCGTCATACCATTTAATTCCGTAGAGCCAACCAGTACTATCAACTTTTCCTTGTTGTTGCAACTTTAGGGAATTGAAATTATCTGTAATATTCTGTATAGTCTCTGTATCTGTAATTTCAACTATATCTCCCGTATTGCCATCCATGAGCACGACTTTCTTTGCGTCTGCAATACTTAATTCAGAACTTGACGCTGATTGACTACCACACCCAGCAAGTGATACAACCATACAGAACACTAGCATTGAAACTATAATCTTTTTCATTGTATCAACCTCCTATATATATTCATTGATATTACTCTATTATTCTTAACGGACAATTCGTTAAAATCGTTTCCATACCTATTACAGCACACCTGTAAACACTTGGCATATTACGCCATCTGCGGTTTATCCAACATACCCTTCATATCAATAGCGATAGGAATATACTTAGACAATATTTTCATGTGATTTTAAAACTATTCTCTCTTTCGGAAATCTGATCCTGAGTCATATACATGACCCTAACATCACCGGCCCTGTTTCCGTCATGATATTCTATATCTGATACATTAAAGTATTCTTGATTTGCCTTTTCTGTGTTCAAATATACATTATTTTTCTCGGAGATGATCTGCTTTGCCAGATCAGTTTCTTCCTTTGTGAAGATCACAGAATAAGAACGAATGAACTGTGATCCAAATACTTCCGCAAGCCATTTTTTATCCAAGGAATCATAGTTTTCATCCTCAAACCACTGGATATCGATCCCACTGTTTTGATAGTGCTCCAGTATTGCCATAATCCCGTCTTCTCGTCTGAGTAGTTCATAGAATATGTCGGAGTGCAATTCTAAAAAACCGAACATAGTCGAATAGTCAATATGGCCGTCTTCTCTGAAGTAATCCAGCATCTGGGTCAGATACGGACTTTCGAATAATAAAGCTGCAAGTTCATCGGATGGCATTGAAAAAAGAAGATCAAGTGGCGGATTATTCACATCAAATGTTTCTTCCATACCATGCTTTCCCCATTCAGGACCGCCCATATAGATGGGATAATAACGGGTTTCATACCATGTATTTTTCAATGAATCGTCATTTGAGGAAAGTTCCTGTGCTTCGTTGTCGAATATCACTTCAACATTCTGGTTCGCATCAAGTTTTTCTATATACTGAACTATAGAATCTTTTTCCGTGTCAGAAAAAGCATATTCACCGGAATGAATCTCAACCTTTGCTATTGTCCCATCCTCTGCCATCTCAATATCGGAATAAGCAGATGAACATCCGGTACTTTGAACGATCACTTCAGCAATACACTCTTGAAGGTAGTTTAAATATTTATCATCCGGATCATTATTCTCTGCAGAAAGGGCAACGCTAATCTCCTCTCCGGTATTTGAAACATTACTTCCGCATCCCGAAATAATAAGCATCAAAAAAGCTGCTATAACGGACATTGCCCAATACATTTTTCTCATCATGTCCTCCCCTTTATTTATACACCTTCAGTTCTGAATCTGTAGTAGAAACCAGCATTATAGCATGTTCAAGGTATCGCTCAGCTATGCTTTTACATTCCTCTGTACTTTCTTTGGTTCCATCGCAACTTATCTGTTCTGATACGATAAATTCATTGTGGGAATTCAGGGTGTATACCCAAAGTGCACATTCCCAGCTCCCCTGCCTTTCAACAGGAGGGAAATACCTTATTAAACATGGTAAATTATCAATCTCGGCAATATAGAACCTGCACCATCCCGCATATGCCAACGCGAACATATCAGTCCAAAGGATATTATCATCGGTATCATATACCGCTATTCTTCCCGGAACCGCACTCCCTTCTGCCAGGATATCCCTGTAATCAACCACAACCTTCTCGTTTCTTCCGTCTTCATCAAAATCACATATGCTTGTGATCATTCCTTCATAAGGTTTATCAGAAGAAATCTGTACTTTTTCAAGCATCACATCCGAAGGAACATATGTGGGAATTATTCCGGGAACATAAGAATCTGAAAATTCAATACTGAACGGATCAAAACATTTATTTATATTTTTAATCCGATATTCTCCATCTTCAAATACAATATCAAACACAAGATAATGCCATCCGCCATTAACAATATCCGCGTAACAGTGAATACAGGGCTCATCTCCATATTTAACTTCCGCAAAAACAACCATTGAATCTATAACGTTACCATTGGATTCAACCATCTCCCAAAACTGATCGAGCATATCATTATCATATCGATCATAATATCTGTCCAGAACCACAAAACCTGAATAATCCGTATCAACAACAGTAAATGAAGCTTCACGGGAAGAAATCCTTTGAAGTTTGACCGGCAGGTGAGATATTCCACCAATAGAACGAAAAACAGAATCATCTTTCATATAGATGTGATGGGGTTTGTCACAGCTATATATTTCGCACCATGTAAAAGGCTCCCTGTCTGCAGGTTCAACAGTATAAGTCAGAACCATATCGTTATCGCCGTCTTTATCCAGATCAACCGGATATACATGCGGATATGCTGTTCCGGATACATTTCCGCTATAGAGCTTATCGCCGTTCCCAAAATCTATACGATATTCCGACATGTTATAGGCTACATCATCTATCCTGTATAATCTGTCTGTTTTACCGTCTCCATCATAATCACATTCGGAAAACTCATTAGTATACGTGTAAAATTCATCCATATACCCTGTATAACCATTAAGAGCTAAGCCTGTTACCCTTGGAGGATCATTTTCCAGATACAAGTCATTTTCTTTTACATCTTCCTTGTTCTCATCGGATGAATTTACCTTGTCAAATGCTATAACTCCGTCTTCAAACCAATCCGTGGTAAGCCATAGATAAACTACATTTTCATCATAAGGATCAAGATAAACCGTCCCTGATGCATCAAATACACAGACCAATCCTCGATCATGTTCCGGATGATCACCACTTTCCTTTATTATCTCTCCATACAAAACCATATCCTTCAGAAAAATTTCCGGATCATAGTTAGCATGATTAACCACATCTTCATTCATTACCGCGCGCCCTCTTCTCCATTGATAGCAATCACCATCAACGAGAATGGTCGGATATATCTCATCGGCCCCGGGCAATGTCGGTCCAAAAGCGACTTCATCCTGAGTATTTGCGCACCCAAACAGAGACAAAAAACATATAAGTATGATTGCTGTAAGGATCTTTTTCATATATTTCGTGTTCCTTTCTCTGTTTTGAGAAATCATACATCGGCTTCCAATATGGCTCCGTATGTAACAAGTCTATAATGTCCCGCAGGCAAGTTTGAATAAGGGCTTGCTCCAACAAGTGAGATCGTTATCTGCTGTGTTTCTCCTGCCTTAAGAATCCTTAATTCATCGGTAAACCCATAATTATAATCACAATTCATAGGTACCATGTACCACTTTCCGTCCAGCAGAACTTCCAACGAATAATAAGAACCATAGCTCCAATCCTCGAAGCCGATGTTTTCAAGTTCATATACTATTCTTTCATCGTCCCATTCAATACAAGTAATCGAAATATTCCCCGGACTCTCAGGTTCATCAGCCAGATGCATATTAGAAGCAATCCACCCATTTTCATTTCTGGCCAGATAACAACCGCATGCCATATCTGCCAATGCCACCAATTGATGCTCACCACGCCACGTATGTTCTTCCCAAATCTTTCCGAAGTCATAATCGAACAGATATACTTTGCCGTCTCTCATTACAAGATAACCATTCGACCAAAAGGCCCGATAACCATTCCCGTCCTCAGATCCGATCATAAATCCATACGCCGGATAAGTAATAAGATCAGGAGTCCAATCTGTCACTAAAAAAGCTTCAACTTTGTTTAATGAAAGCACAACATTCTCTTCCTCTGCCTGATCACTAAAAAAACCGTTTACCCCATCAGTTCCATCATAATAAGACATTGAGATCACGCTGGTACTCGGTGTTGCAGAAGCGAATAATCCTGTGCTGACACTTTCATTTTCAGATGTGCACTCAAGAATCAAAAAAGGTTCCTTTCCGTCAATTTGCTCGTCCCATTCTTTCCATTGAAACACCAATTCTGTGGAGTTATCGGGAATGGTATATACATATCCATTGACGGTGCTATCTAAATCGCTTTTCATATCCGATCCGACATTATTGGTTTCTCCAATTAACTCTGCTTTTTCAGGCAGATAATAAATCACATCCCCTACATGAGAATAAAGATTCCCATTATAATATACGCAGGCCGGCAAAGCAGGCTGTAATTCAGTCGGTTTTTCACTCGAATATGCTGTGCATCCAAACAAAGATAAAAAACACATCAGCAAAATTGCTGTGAATATCTTTTTCATCATAAGGGTCTCCTCTTTTCGTAGTTTCAGATTGCCTTACACAGGATGAACAAAACAATATAAGCGATGTTCATTGTTTATCCGTATGAAATTGCATTCCATCGTTATCAGAGTTATTCATATATTTCTTACAATCCCCGAAAAGAGTATCGATCCGTCATAGCCTGTAATGATGAACATGAAAGGACGATCCAAAATAAAATCAATTTCATCTTCTATCTCCGGTGCTCCTCCTTCGAGCATAATATCAGTGTATGCCGCTCCCGTCACTCCATGCTCATCTATTTCTACCATTGCAGCATGCTCTGCCCTGCTTATATATATTTCATCTGCATCCCCGGTCAGAGGAGTGAAATCCGAGAGTTTGGGATCCAGAGAATCCGTAACCCCAAGTACCGTCAGCATATCCAGAAGATCCGTTTTATAGGAAATATTAAACTTCGGAACAGACATATGTACAATACAGTTTTTCCTGTGTTCATCATAATGTTCTTCAAGTGTATGATGCTCTATTGCATTTATGATGTAAGGATCAGAAGCCAGGGAATTGATATCTACACCATCATTAGGAAGGTAAAAATACATTGATCCGCTGTCTGTCAAAGGAAGACCAAGAGAAGTAAAGTTTTCTGTACGATATACGCTGCAAAGCAAGTCAGTATGCATCATATCCGCAACGGAATCTCTGCATATTCCATGGAACATTTCCTGAGTAGTTGCTTCTTCATTAAATTCAAAGCTCCACATTGCCTTATAATAAATAGTCGAAACAATAGCCATGACAGTTGTGGGGTCAAGATTAAGTTCCTTTACTGATTCCTCCAATAATCCGCCGGTATTATGATTTGTCCAGTTCTGAAGCGCTTCACTCATATCAGTATTTCCGGGATCACCGATAAAAGATGCGGCATAGTATTTATCCGCTAGAGTATTCAATGTATCATCATTGTAGGTCAAGGATTCGTTAAGCCATATTGAATTAGCCAATATGCTCTTTATTTCGGGAGTATTAATATAATTACTGTTCCACAGGGTACTGACTATAGTCCTGAGATTCTCAATGTCAGAGACTCCGAGCATATCAAGTATCTGCTGCCTTGTATTCCCGTCTGAAATCTCTGCGAGCACAGAAAAGGCAATGAATGTATTCAACGGTGAACATACGGTATTTTTTTCATCTGACACAAGAGTCTGTTCCATCATCGAAAGATAATAATCATTAAGATCATGATTCAGCTCCTGTGATGCGGAAAACCATTCTTTATAATCGCACCACCATTCCCAATGAGCCTCTCCATTCAAAAATTCCCGGGAGGTCATATTAGTACCTGATGGATTGGGAATATCAGCTCTTATTACACGTATGTTTTCCGGAACAGTATAATCATTGGGATAAAAATCATCATACGTAACGGGCGAACCATCAGTGTCAACGCTATTATCCGTAGTGTTTCCAGATGGATCACCAGAATCAAGGATGATATCATATGCCATACCGGGATCAGCGGTTATAACGGAGGTTGTATTTCCAGTCTGTTCTGTATCATCAATATTGAATGTCATTATCATCGGAATGCTGATAATAACAATTAGAAGAGCAGCTGCAGCGCAAGCATACGGAAGCAATCTCACCTTCGAAAGCTTTTTCTTTGTAGTGAATGTTGCCGCTTTTTTTATATCATTTTCATTTATATCGCCGAGAACTTCGAATAGCTCCTCTGATTTCATATGATATAACCCCTTCCTCTTAAATGAGACCTTAGCTCCTTTCGGATCCTGCTCAACGTTACAGACACATTATTATTGGTTGTAGCAAAACGGCTAGCAATATCTGAAATGGAATCGGCATACCAATATCTTCTGATAAACATGAATTTTTGAATATCCGGAAGTGACGATAGAAAATTATCCATTTCTTTTTTCAGTTCGCTTTTTAGGATAGTTTCTTCTGGAGATTCATTTCCCGAAACAACATCTTCCAACTCCTCCAAGATCAGGTCAATATTGTTTCCACCTCTTTTTACCCGGTGTTTTTCCTTATATCTGTTAATAGAGAGATTCCTTGTGATCTTCCCCAAAAATGAAGACAAAAGAGAAGGCTTTTGCGGAGGCATGGAATTCCAGGCGTGAAGCCAAGTGTCGTTCACGCATTCTTTTGCATCTTCGTCATCGGATAATATATTCCAAGCAATGGTCATGCAATAGGAACCATATTTAGCGGATGATTCGGATATTGCCTGCTCATCTCTCACCCAGTATAGCTTTACTATTTCCTCATCCTTCATCTTCCGGAGCCTCCCCTCACTATTATAGACAACAAATATCGATAAAACTTACACTTTTTTCAAAAAGATATCTATAAAATATTAGTCCGTTCATAATCTTATACTGTCCATATATAGAAAAAAGCAGAAAAAGAGCTCGACTTTGCCGCCGAGCTCTTCAACTTAACAATTTCTCTTTATAATCTTTTCTTTTTTATACCTATTAAAAATGTTTTCTTTAGTTCGTTAGGTTTGTAGAAGAATTTTTTCTCGCTATTACTAAGCCGGTTTTCTTCCCTCTTAATCCCAAGCAATTCCATAGTGCAGAAGAAATCGGCAGTCTGTAACAGGCGATACTCTCTAGGGTCGGCCTTTCTGAATTCAACATTCTTTAAATGAATGGAAAAAATAGCATTCAAAATCGAACTAAGTTCTCGTTGACCATTATCGTAGTATACGATCACTTTATCAAATGAATCCAGATAATCCTTATTCTGACGGAGCATTTCGTTAATTGCACGACCTATTTTTCCGGATAATTGAACTTTATCAGATGCATCATTTCTGTTTATTATGACACAATGGTATTTCACAGGACATTTAATTGAAAAATTTAAGATTTTGTATATCAGATTTCGTCTTTCATCTAACGAATACTTCTGAAATATACCTTCTCTTCTTATGATTGGTCCCGTATGTATATATTCGACATTCAATTTAAGATCTTTGATTTTCTTTTCAAGTGTGTTGATTTCTGATGAGATGTCATCCAATTGATCATGAAACACAAATGTAACAAGATAATTTTCATGATCATCCTGAATATTTCCAAAATCTCCGGATTCATCTATAAATACACTTAATTCTTTCATTTTTCTTCTCCAAAGAAAATGGCGGGAAATTCTTCCCGCCTGCGGTGATCCAAAGAGCTTGTCGCCCAGATCATTATCATAATAGCATAGGGATCCTCAAAACTCAACATAGTTATATAATTAACAACCGCTATTCAATTTCCATGCCTCTGTGTTTCATCCGGCTTACTTCAATTCCCGAATGTGATCTATTAGCTTGTTCATGACTTTTCTCTTTGGCTTTCTTCAGCTCTTCCTTAAGCAATTTCCTTCCGGAGGCTCTCTGAAACGCTTCCGAGGCCCTGTCATGGATCCTCAGAGAAGGCATAGCAGGATCCTCACCATTTCTTTTTGCCAGCGCATAATCTATAGCATTTCTGATTTCCTTAAGCTGCCGGAGTTCTTCATTGATGGGTTTAAGGCTGTTATATTCTTCCTGTAGCTTTGCCTTGTCCATTTCAAGCGCATTTTGCCATCCGGCTAAAAATTCCTCGGGATCTCCTGTCAGGCCCTGTTTTGAAAAAAATCTTTCTGCTACATGATACCGTTTTAATTCGTTCTGATGCTCATTCTGATACCTTTTTCTCACTCCTGGGAAGAAGATCTTCTGAGACCGTTCATAAATATCTCTTGTCTCCATAAGCATTTTACAGTATTTGACGCGGTCACTGTTACGGGTTATAGAGTCTTTTAGATTGTTTATCTTTCTCCAGGCGAAATCTGCACTATGCGAAAGATCCTCTATCCTTGCCTCCAGTTTTTCCGGAGTATCCAGATGGTATCCATGCAGATATGATATCACCTGAGCCTCCATCTTCAGATTGGTAAGTTTTGCCTTCCGGACACCTCGCGGAAATGTTTCAGCCACCTTATTACGGTGATCAAAATACTCCAAAACAAGAGTATCAAGGTGCTTATTCCTATACTGTTCCAGTTCCGCCTTGGAGTTCCGATACCATTCAGCAAGACCTCTCAGCTTGCTGATTATATCCCTTATCATACGGTTTGTTGCTCGTATGAACCGGTTATGGTCTCCCTTTGTAGTTACAATGCCTCTGGCCTCCATACGACGCACAGCAGATCCTTCATGAACCTGTGGGATCAGGTCAACGCCCCTGTCAGCATATGATCTTTGATCAATATGGCAATCCAGCCCTTTTTCCTCAAACTTCGCATTGACCATATCAGCCCAATGTGCCCGCCACAGATCCAGGGTTTCCGGTCTTCCCCAGTCTGTTGTTGGAACTGCATTAAATACATACTTCCCCTGAGCATTTCGGATCCTCTCCCCATTATCATCAAGCACATATTCTCTGCGCTGTTTTTCACCCCATTCATCATCTTCGGTATACGGACGGATGGGACAGATCACATGAAAATGAGGATTATTAATTCCCCCATCACCCTTATCAGGTTCATGTATCGCCATATCACATATCATACCCTTTTTGACAAGTTCCTCGCTCACAAATCGTCTTGCAAGTTCAAGATTCTCATCAAACGATAATTCATTCTGGAGAGCGATATCAAAACTGTAGCATAATTGTGCCTTGGGATGCTTTTCAATCTTTTCAACTTCATTCCATAAAATTCCTCTGTTTTTGAACCGTTCCGGAGCATAATCCGGCATCATGATCTCCGTATATAGAACTCCGCCTTTTTTCGTATAATCATGTGTTTCTCCGTAGTAATCGTCATACAATTCCTCTCCGGATCTGTATGCAGCGGCAGCAACCGAAGAGAAGCCTTTTGCCCTACCGATCTGTGCAACATGAAAATGGTATAATGCCATCATTTGCCCCTTTCTGAGATCGCACGGTTTTCTTCTTGTACCACAGTGGTCTGTCTGGTCAATTCCTCGCAGAAAATCCTGCGATTATCTTCGTTCCCAAAAAACGATTCAATCGCCAGATAAAATGCCCTTTCACCGATGCCTTTTGTCTCGGGTATGATGCTTTCCACCGCCGCTCCTTTTGTGATAAGTCTGTGAGTCCTTTCTTTACGTTCTTTGGACGCCAGATATTCCATTCTGTTTTCAGCTCTCTGAAGCCTGTGTTCGAGCTGTTCTTTTTCAATTATTTTCTTCTCGATTTTTTCTGCCAGTTTATCTAAATGTTCATCCATAATGATTCCTCCAAATTGAGTATTAACGTTCGGGATAGACGCGGAGCGTCGAAAGGGCGAAGCCCTTTTTCGGAGCCTCCGGCGACGCAGGCAAAATCGTCATTTGTATGACGGTTTTGCAGCTCCCGGCAGGGCGCACATACGTCCCCCGCCAGGGGGATGTATAGAAGTGCGCTCTTCGAGATTTCATGTCTGCCAGTTCCGGCGAGGACGAGGCTCCCCACGCTTCGTAAAACGATCGGTTTCAATTCTTCACAAGCCGTTTTTCAAGTTCTTCAAAGTCATAGTTCTGGCGCATAAGATTATTGAATTGGTTTCTGCCGTAACCCGATGCAGAACGATATTCACAAGGTGAAGATTTATATCCATTTTTGATAGCCGAAATAAGCCATCCGGTCGGGTTTCTGACAGGATAGTTCTGTTCACGGAGAAGTGCTGCGACATCCCTGCATTTATCCAGGTCATTTCCCGCTGCAACCAGCACTGCAATTGCATCTTTTTTCTCAAGTCCGAATTCCGAAAAGATCAACCCGGCCTCATCAACAACAGCTCCAATCGGGAACTGTGTTGTTGTCGTATTCTCCCGGGTAATCTCTTTATTATTCTTTGTATTTGTCTCCTCATTCTTTGGGATACCCTCCCCCACATCCTTGGGAGATATACTCCCATTTTTAGTGGAGAGGATATCCTTATCATTTGTTAAGATTTCAGTTGTATCAGAAGCATCTTCAGTAATCCGGCTCACACCCTCCGGAATCAGATTTATATACATGACATTTGGAGTCTTCTTTTTAAGTTCACCCTTTTCAAGAGTGCGAAATTCCCTCTTTATCACTCCCTGTTCTTCGAGATAACATAAAGCTTTCCTTACAGTCTCTCTCCCGACTCCGTATTTCACCTGAAAATCTGAATAGCTTTTCTGAAGAAGATCATCGCTGAATTTCTTCCTATAACCGGTTACATTTCCATGTTCATCTTTTTCTTCAGAAGGCTTATACCAGTACACGATTTCTGCAAGAATTTGAATGGCAAGAAGATATGGTTTTCCATTCTCCTTGATCACATTTTTGTACCAGTTTTTATGAATCATATTTCCGGATATATTCATACCGGCTATTGCATCAACAGCTTCATTTCCGCTGCTGTATAAACCCCTATCTGACATCCTTAATCGTTCCTCTCTTTTGTTAATACGGACTTGTTATCCTTAAGCCAGGAATACAGATCTCTCCACATAACGAACTTTCTTCTTCCAATCTGAAAACAGGGGAATCCGGGTTCTTTGAACATCGCATATGCCACGGTCTTACCAATCCCTAAATATTCTGCAGCTTCTTTCGGAGTAAATACCTTCTTTTCATCTACTAGATCATTAATTGTCGTCATATTTTTTCCCTCTTTCCGGCTTCATCTGATTTGTCATAAATTTGCTTGTTCCATCCTATGGCAATACCCAGATCATCCCTATGGGCTGATTTACTATGTGGATTCCAATACCTTGGTGAAGCCATATACCTTATCAGTTCAGATTTGGTTACGAAGTAATTTCCTCTGCACCGAAAAGCACTGAGGTATCCCCGGAATATCCATTTCTTAACAGAATTCTTGTGTATTCCCGTTATATTGCATATCTGACTGATTCTTAATACGTCGGGTTCTTTACTCAGGATTGATTCAAGTTTTCTTACCTTTTCCGGATCCGCTTCAGATTTATATCCTTCAGATCTACTGTCCATATACCTGGCAACATGCTCTGCTCTGATTCTGTAATACCGGACTTTACCGACACGTTCGATTTCATATGGAACTTCTCCGGTTTTAGTTGCCAGATAAGCTGTTCTGGAACTGATACCGGATATATCCATAAACTCCTTCTGGGTAAGATAATCCCCATACTTACTCCGTATTTCTTCAGTCAGTCTGTCTAATTCGGTCATTTTGCTACCCTTCTCCTTCCTTTGCTTTTTCTGCTAAAACCCGTTAGTTCTCTCCGAGTTCTCTCCATTTTTCCAATAAAAAAACTTCCTCGATTTCTCAAGGAAGTTCAGTAAAATCAATCTTTCATTTAGTTTTCACTGATAAACAGTGGATTTGCACGTGTCAAGATAATTATTACGTCACTATATTTATCTTGATATTTTTAAGTATTTATTTAAGTGCAAAACACTCGAAATGCGGCAGGCCGGGCAACTGGCGCGAGAGTTCGAATCTCTCCAACTCCGTTTAATGGGCTTCACCGTAAGGGCGAAGCCCATTTCTTTTGATCATTCTTCATTCTTTTTGTATTTTCCCTTAAGGACGTTAGACATTATTTCCGCCATTCTCACTTTCGATTCGCTGCTATCTACATGCGCATAGATATTTGCAGTAGTAGAATAATCACTATGGCCAAGATAATCCTGAACCGCTTTCATATCTGATGTATGCCTTAATCCCAATGTTGCAACGGTGTGACGGATCTCATGAAGGGTAACATGGGGTAATTCGTATTTATCCCTGAGCCTTGAATATTTGCGCGAAAGATAATCAGGATTTATCAAATTACCCAGCCTGTCTACAAAAACATACTCCGAATCCGCTTCATTATATGCTTTTCCAAACAGCTTCCTGTTTTCTTCCTGCTGCCTGCGAAGTTCCAATAACAAGATCTTCATATCCGGATCAAGAGGAAATGTTCTGCAGCTGCTCGCATTCTTGGTTCTGTCCTTTTTTATGAGATGCTTTTTACCATCCTTGCCCTTTGCCACAATCACAGTATGTTCTATGGTAAAAACATCATTTTCAAAATCAACGGCCTTCCACTTTAATCCGCATATTTCACTCCGTCTCAAGCCGTATATGGAATCAACCCAAATAAGCGGGCCTATATCTTCATTTACAATAAGGTTATTCAATCTCATTAATTGCTCCTCCGAAAAAGTATTGTGCTTCACCTGATGACGTCTGGGCAGATCAACCCTGTCAGTCGGGTTATTCTCTATCATTTCCATTTTAATTGCATGCTCCAATGCAGAATGAAAAGCTGCATGGTAACGCCTTATAGTTGTAGGTTGAGGTGGTTTGCCTCCTCTTCCCCGATTACTATTCAAAATCTCGTCGTAAAACTTCTGAGCATCCTTTAATGTAAGATCCTTTAGTTTCATTTTCTTCGGTTCAAAATATGGAATCAGTACACATTCTACAGAAGAAACGTAGCCGTTATATGTGGATATTTCCACACGGTTTTCTATAAACGTAAGCCAGCTTCTTAGATAGTCCACAAGTAAAGGATTATTATCATCAAGCTGATCAGGCTCAATAAAGGATGCAAGTCGTTCCATGGCAATCTTTTCAGCTTTCTTTTTATTTCCTTTCAAGGGAAGCCCCGTTGCCTGCATCTTATTTTTCCATTTTCCGTGTTCATCCTTGTAATTAATTACCGTGTACCAGTAATTTCCCTTTTGTTGTACCGTAACTGTTGCCAATATTATCCCCCCTTTCTAACTTGCCATTGTGTCTTCCAGATAAAGATACACAGATCTTTTTGGAATGCGCCAAACCCGTCCGATTTTCACTCCGTGGATCGTTCCGTTTTTTACCAGGGTATATGCATTCACTTTGCATATTCCAAGCATCCGGCTCAGATCTTCCACGGATATAACATCCGGGTACTGCGTGAAAAAGGTTGAATATGCTTTTTCTGCTGCTTCATTCATAAATATCTCCTCCTTTTCATACTCTTTTGTTGATTACATCGTTCGATGTAATTTTCTATATAATATAACACCATGTAATATAAGTCAATAAAATTACATCATCTAATGTAATTTATTATCTTATAATTCCTCGTGCCATGTTGTATAATATAAATAGAGTAAATGATGAAAATGGCTCACTCACGGAGGATGACTCTATGAAGATCAGCGAAAGATTAAGAAAGTACAGACTGCTTAAAGGCATTACTCAAAAGGAGCTGGGTAACATTGCACTTAAGGGCAAGAGAGACAGTGCTGTAAGGATCAACAAGTATGAAAAAGGCATAATTGAACCAACACCGGAAAGCCTTCAGATCCTTGCCGATGCATTGGATGTTGATGTTGAAGCATTATCAGCTGTAGATATGTCTTCGAATGTTGACAGAATATATGCTTTGTTTGATCTGGAAGAAAGACGAAATCTCAAGATTACCAGAAGCGAAGGAAAGATCTCTCTGGAATTTGATACTAAAGACCCGGACGAATACAATGACACTTTCCTTACATATTTAAATATGTGGTACAACGAGCATTTAAAATATCGGGATTATGATGAAGAGCCCAAGGAATATACCCTATGGAAAGCGCGATTCTTCTCAAATGTAAGAGAGCGGACCTCTGAACAGCAGATAAAAGTTGATGATACATATAAAGATATCGTAGCGAGTATTTCTGAAGATCATTACAAGACTAGCTCTGATGTATCCATGCTACTGAGGAAAATAATTGAGTCTGGACTTACCGTTTCCACAAGACCGGCATCTGAACATGGTATCTGTTTTACCTTTGTGATAAAGGAATTGACAGAGCAGTCTTCCCCGGAACAAAAGGCACTGTTTGGACGATTTCTTTATGAGTTCAATCATTGGAAAGAACTTGGAGCAACTGCATATTCATATGTAACCATGCCGAACAGAATCTTCCTGATCACATACTGCATTAATGTACCTCCTTTTTCTGTAATAAGTTGCCAAACAAAGAATGTTTTGGATTTCTATAAACAAACAGATATTAGTGATTATGACAGAGAAGATTTTGAACGTGATTTCAAATACTCGATAAAAGACTTTCATATCAATCTGGAAGAAGAAATAATGCGATACAAGCATCTGTAGATTCCAGCAAACAAGCCCCGGAAGAATCTCCTCCGGGGCTTATCATAT
>JAEEGH010010937.1_pt1 | contig 20686 bp, 16 predicted proteins | sample 9134181 | NCBI WGS metagenome assembly JAEEGH01 (sample SAMN16246544, study PRJNA631951) | gut metagenome | biome: gut microbiome; feature: rumen; material: DP-attached | host: Bos | place: Iran: Karaj | collected 2018-10
GGACAACTGCCTCTCACGCAGTAGATCATCGGTTCGACTCCGATATGCGGTACCAAAGCGATAGAATCAAAAGATTCTGTCGCTTTTTTTCGTTTGTACCCATATTTTAACTCGGTCTGTTACTGAATATACGGAAACAAACACCGGTACAAATAATTGTTCGAGAATAGTTCGGTTAGGGGTACCAAAGCGATAGAATCAAAAGATCCTTTTAGCCTGAACCCTGGATGCAAGTGCCGCGCTGAGCAAATAAAAGGAGCGCGTAAAAAACGGCCTGTTCCAACGTAGGGGAGAGGCCGTTCCTGCCTTTCGGCAATATACTATGTCGAAAAAAAACTATCGCGAGAATATGAAGAATACCGTCAGTGACGACTGCGCCGCGCCGGGCAACATTGACTCTTCAGCCTCGTCTTGCGCTGCTGCCGCTGAGGGTCTTGTTGTGGATGTTGCGACGGCCGACTGCGGTACGCCTTTGGCTACTACATAGTCGTTCAGCGTGCGCAGGCGCGAGTTGTTCAGTAGCGAGCAGAAAGGCTTGTCGTCGCTCTGGTCGTAGGCCGACACGATGGTCAGCTTAAGGTGCGGGTTCTCAATCAGGAAACGGGCTATGGCGTCAACGCGTGTGCGCCCTGCCGCCGACAGTTCGCTGCTGACCGACGAGCCGAAGAGGTCGGCGTATGAATACGGAGTGTCGAGGTCAAAGCCCAGCAGGGTCACGTTGTAGTTCTCTTCAGCATAGAGGCGGTCTTCCTTGTTGCGCGAGAGGCTTAAGACTTGATTGTATACAAAGTGGTCCTGTGCCGCAAACGATAGTTCGTATTCCCTGTCGGGCTGTAGGAAAAGCGTGTATTCTCCTTCACTGTCGCAGCGTATGACGGTCTCGTCGCGTCTGCCCCGGTTCACGGTCACTTCGGCGCCAGCCATCACTTGGCCTTTGGTGTCGCTCACTTTGCCGCTCAGCCGCACGCAGTCCAAGCGTCCGCTATAGCTGTGGAACACCTCGTTGCCTGCTGTGTCGCGGCTCAGCCACCATCCGCCGGTGCTGCCGTCCGTGGTGAAGCCAAAGTCATCGTCTGCCGAGCAGAACGGAGCCTCAAGGCTGTGTACGGCGCTGCGTCCGATGGGGTACATCATAACCGTGTCGCCTGTCTGCTCCAGCGCCACAAGGCGTGTTGCATAGAGGTCGCGCTGGCCATAGCTGTCATCCCTGCCGTCAGAGGCAAAGATAAGGAACTCGCCGTATATGGCCGGCATCGATTCGTCGCCCTCGGTGTTTATGCGATGGCCCATATTCTGTGGGTACTGCCATTCGCCGTTGCGCAGCTCGCAGAACCATAGGTCGCGGCCTCCAAATCCTATCGGGCAGTCGGAGGCAAACACCATAGCGCGTCCGTCGGCCGAGAATATCGGGTGCTCGATGCTATACGAGAAGCCGTAAGGTTTGATGCGGCGGCTGTCGAACTTGCCCGGCTTGCGCTCATAATACTCATACAGTTGGCTTACGCCCTTGGTGTCGTTCTTCGTATAGTAGAACGCACCGGTCGAGGGGTGGCGCACAGCGTAGGTCATAAGAGGATCTATCGTGGTGAGTGCAGTGTCGATTTCGGGGAATCCAAGTCTGTCGCCGTAGATGCCGACAGCGAAAAGCATCCCTTCGGTTGATATGTGCAGCTTGCCGTCGAGAAAGCATATCTCATAGGTCTTGGCGGGCAGCTTAAAGCTCGACAGCAGCGTGGTCTGTACCGAGTTGTTGGCGGCACGCGGTGCCGTTGCGGTCTGGGCCTTGAGGCTGACGGTCGGCAGCAGGATGCATATTAGATATAGTATTGTCCTTTTCATCGGTGAACAGTGATTCTCTATAAAACTCCATTAAATCAATACCAGCGGAAGCACCTGCGACATCTCGTTGATATAGTGGAACGTGAGACCCGTAAGGTAGGCCGGCGTAATATCCTCCACGTCGCGGCGGTTATCCTCGCAGAGCACGATGTCGGTGATGCCGGCACGCTTGGCGGCAAGAATCTTCTCGCGGATGCCGCCCACGGGTGTCACGGCGCCGCGCAGCGTAATCTCACCTGTCATAGCGTATTCCGGACGCACCTTGCGGCCCGTAAAGGCGCTGACCATAGCCGTAAACATCGTGATGCCTGCCGAAGGTCCGTCCTTTGGTGTGGCGCCTTCGGGCACGTGGATATGGATATTGGTGTTCTCAAACAGGTCGGCGTTGATGCCCAGGGTGGCGGCGTTGGCCTTCAGGTATTCGTAGGCCAGCGTTGCCGATTCCTTCATCACGTCGCCCAGGTTGCCGGTCATTGTCAGGTTGCCTTTGCCCTTCGATGTGCAGGCCTCAATGTACAGTATTGTGCCTCCAACCTGCGTCCAGGCCAGGCCTGTGACCACGGCCACGCGCGGTTTGGTGCCGCGTCGCTCGCTCTGATGGATAGGCATACCGAGTATGGGGCGCAGCTCCTTGACGTTGATTTTCTTGTCTGCTTCCTCGCCCGATGCCACCTTGACGGCACGGTTGCGTATAATCTTGGCAATCATCTTCTCCAGCTGGCGCACGCCCGACTCGCGGGTGTAGTCCTCAACGATGCTGCGCAGCAGCTCGGTGCTGAATGTGAACGAGCCGCGTTTGAAGCCGTTGTCCTTCAACTGGCGCGGCACAAGGTATTGCTTTGCAATCTGCAGTTTCTCCTCCATAATGTAGCCCGGCACCTCGATGATCTCCATTCGGTCGAGCAGGGCAGGGTGTATGCCTGCCGTCGTGTTGGCGGTGGCGATGAAGAGCACATTGGAAAGGTCGTATTCCACGTCGAGATAGTTGTCGTGGAACGACATATTCTGTTCGGGGTCAAGCACTTCGAGCAGTGCCGCCATCGGGTCTCCGCTGATGTTGTTGGCCTGCACCTTGTCAATCTCGTCGAGTACAAAGACAGGGTTGCTAACCTTGGCCTTAATCATACCGTTGATGATGCGGCCCGGCATAGAGCCCACGTAGGTGCGGCGATGGCCGCGTATCTCGGCCTCGTCGTGCACGCCGCCCAAAGCTATGCGCACATATTCGCGACCCAAGGCCGACGCAATCGATTTGCCTAACGAAGTCTTGCCCGTGCCCGGAGGACCTACAAGGCACAGCACCGGCGACTTGCGCTGGTCGGTCAGGTTCAGGACTGCCATCATCTCCAGTATGCGTTCCTTCACCTTCTCCAGGCCGAAGTGGTTGCTGTCAAGGCATTTGCGAGCCTTGGCCATATCTGTGTTGAATGTGCCGCGGTGCAGCCACGGCAGGTCAAGCATAACGTTCAAGTAGTTCAGCTCCACGCTATAGTCGGACGAGAACTGCGCAATGCGCGTCAGTTTCTCCAGCTCGTGCTCGAAGTGTGCGCCTACTTCCGCGGGCCACTCCATCTTGGCGGCACGTTCGCGCAGCTGTTTGATGTCGGCGTTGTTCGACGAACCTCCCAGCTCCTCTTGTATGACGTGCATCTGCTGGTTGAGGAAGTACTCGCGTTGCTGGCGGTCCATCGTGACGCGCGTCTTCTCCTGTATCTCGTGGCGCAGCTCTTCCATCGAAGCCAGGCCGCGTATGTGGCTTATCAAGGCCATAATGCGGTCCGAATAGGAGGACATCTCCAGCAGTTTTTGCTTCTGGGGTATGTCGATGTCAATCTGTGACGCTATGAAGTTCACCAGCATCCGCGTGCCTCGTATCTCCTTGAGGGTCTTGATGGTTATGTCGCCAGGATTGACCGACTTGAGGAATGCCGAATATTTGCGCATAAGGATGCGGGCCGATTCATTGTCGTCCTTGGTCAGGGCTGCTGTCGTGTCGGCGTTCTCTGCCGGCTGCTTCTCGCCCATAAGGTAAGGCTTGGTCGACACAATCTCGCCCAGACGGAAGCAGTTGCTGCCGCGCAGTATGCCGATCACATCGTCGTTAGGCATATCTATCACCTTCACCACCTGCGCCAGACAGCCGATGTCGTACAGGTCTGACCGCGCGGGAATATCGGTATAGTCGTTGCGCTGCGTCACCACACCTATATATTCGCCCGACTCTGCCACCTTGCGCAGCAGCTTGAGCGACATATCGCGTGTGACGTTGATGGGCGTTATCGTGCCAGGAAACAGCACATTGCCCGTCATTGGAAGGATGGGTATTATGTCGGGGCATTCAGGGTTGCTCTCGAAAAGGAACTCCTCCACGTTGCCGTTGTCGGACATCGGCAGCACTTCAATCACTGCTGAACTCGCATTGGCACAGCGTGCCACATCAGTAAATAACTCGTCAATATAATTGTTGCTCATACTCTCTTTTTGCATTCATAACTTCCGCACTCGGCGGCAAAAAACACAATCTTTTACGACACACCCTGCCAAAAGGTTTCGTTTAGGAACCAAAAAACAATAAAAAAAGCTCTTCATCGAAGAGCTTTTTCCTAACATTTAACCTAAAACAAACTACTTATTATTCTTGTTGTATCTTTTGTACTTGCTCATAAACTTATCAACACGTCCAGCGGTGTCAACCAGTTTCAGCTTGCCAGTGAAGTAGGGATGCGAGGTGTTCGAAATCTCAAGCTTCACAACGTCATACTCATTGCCGTCGGTGTAGACGACTTTCTCTTTGGTGTTGGCACAGCTCTTGGTGAGGATCATAGTGTCGTTCGACATATCTTTGAACACAACGAGTCTGTAATTCGAGGGGTGGATTCCTTGTTTCATTTCTTTGATTTTTTTGCCGTTTTAAACAGTGGTTTTGTAAACGATTGTTATAAAAAAAATACTATTTTCTGTTCAATTTGAGTTTGCAAAAGTACACACATTTTCCGAACTGGCAAAATTATTTTGTGCCTTTGGCTGAAAAAACTTTACAACACTCTGGTTGTCAGTGGCATCTGTGTGCGATTAATTTGCTTTCCGCTTGTGTCCGGCGCCGTTTGTCGGCAGGCAGGCATCAGTCAAAATACGAAATTTGACGTGTGATTACTTGGTACAGATAGCCCTCTGTCGGGGTGACGTGATAGACGTAGGCCTTGACCCAGTTGCCTTCCTCGTCATAGTAATAAGTATAGAGGAACGCCTGGCGCAGCTCTGTCAGGTAGTACGAGCATCGCTCGGCCAGGAATCCATCAGTGTCGAAGCGGAACTTCTCTGTGCCCTTGTAGATGCCGTTCTCGCCCTCGGTGAAGGTGGCCAGCGAGCGGAAGCCGGCGTCGTTGTACTCGTAGGTCGTCGTTGCCAGCAGGGTGTCCCTCTCGTCCAGCACCGACAGCTTCTTCAGGCGGTCGTTCTTGTCGAAATAGTAGACCGTGCGCTCCACCATCGAGTCGGCTATGCCCATCATTTCGGCAACTATGGTGCGGTTCTTCTTGTCGTATTTGTATTCTGATTGCGACAGCAGCTCGCTGTAAGGCTCGTGGGTGCGGATGTCCTTCACCAAGCGGTTTTTCTTGTCATAGCTGTAGCTGACAATGATGACGGGGTTGCCCATCGTGTCGTAGTAGGTGTTCTGCGTGAAGTAGCCCTGTCGGTTGAAGTTCTTGCGGACGGGCTGGCTGACAATGCGTCCCTGTGGGGTGCGAACCGTGGTCAGCACCGACTTGACGTTGCCCTTCAAGTGCTCTTCCTGAATGTCGGGAATGAAGTGCTGTGCCCGGACCATACCGCCGAGCGATACCAACAATGCCGTGAGTATTAAAACCTTACATTTCATAATGCATATTCTTTGAAAATGCAAAGATACAACTTTTTTTTATTTCGCACGTTGCAAAACTTTATTTCGAAATGAGGTGCCGAACGGCCCCGAAAAACGCCTATTGAAAACCAGTGCGTTACAAGGACATCTTCGTTCGTTGTCCAGTCGTTGTCCAGTTGTTGTCCAGTCGTTGTCCAGTCATTGACTGGACAACGACTGGACAACGAGCGGACAACGAGCGGACAACGGACGGTGTTGGTGCGGTGCGGAAACGGAGTTTGGAGGGTGTAAATATTGCCTGTTCCGGTTATTTTGTCACGCGGAAAAGCAAATTAAAATATTTTTCGTACATTTGCAAATTGAACCGTAATATGATTATTAACGCAAAATATTGAACTATAATGTCTTTGATTAAATCCATCTCTGGTATTCGCGGCACCATTGGCGGTCCCGCAGGCGAGGGCCTGAGCCCTATCGATGTCGTTAAATTCACTTCGGCTTTTGCCACCTTCCTGCAGCGCAGGCAGCCTGGCAAGCGTCTTGCACTCGTTGTCGGTCGCGATGCCCGTCTGTCGGGCGCTATGGTCGACCGTTTGGTTGTAGGCACCCTTATCGGTATGGGCATCGACGTCATCGAGACCGGCCTTTCCACGACGCCGACCACCGAGATGACCGTTATCGACAAGAAGGCCGACGGCGGCATTATCATCACCGCCTCGCACAACCCGAAGCACTGGAACGCCCTGAAGCTGCTCAACGCCAAGGGCGAGTTCATCGACGCCGCCGAGGGCAACGAGGTGCTGCGCCTGGCCGAGAGCGACGAGATTCGTTTCGCCGAGGTCGACGACCTGGGTACCGTCACTGAGGATTTCAACACCATCGACGCCCACATCGAGCGTGTGCTGGCTCTGCCGCTGGTCGACAAAGAGGCCATTGCCAAGGCCGGTTTCCGCATTGCCGTCGACGCTGTCAACTCTACGGGCGGCATCGCCATTCCGCGACTGCTGCGTGCGCTGGGCGTGAAGGATGTAGTGGAGCTCAACTGCGAGCCCACGGGCCATTTTGCCCACAATCCCGAGCCGATACCGCAGAACCTCACCGAGATAGCTACCGCCGTGCCCGCGCAGAAGTGTGACCTGGGCATCGTGGTCGACCCCGATGTGGACCGTTTGGCGCTGGTGTGCGAGACGGGCGAGATGTTCGGCGAGGAGTATACCCTTGTGTCCGTGGCAGAGTATGTGCTGCGCCACACGCCGGGCAACACCGTCAGCAATATGTCGTCAACACGCGCGCTGCGCGACGTCACCGAGCAGATGGGCTACAAATACGCAGCCTCGGCAGTGGGCGAGGTCAATGTGACCACGCTGATGAAAGAGACCAACGCCGTGATAGGCGGCGAGGGCAACGGCGGCGTCATCTATCCTGCGCTGCATTATGGCCGCGACGCTCTTGTCGGCGTGGCTCTGTTCCTCACCAATATGGCACAGCGTGGCCTGAAGGCTTCGCAGTTGCGTGCCACCTATCCCGACTACGTTATCTCGAAGAACCGCAAGGACCTTACGCCCGATATGGATGTCGACGCCATACTGCGCCAGATGGCCGAGAAGTACAAACACGAGCAGGTAAGCACCATCGACGGCGTGAAGATTGATTTTGCCGACAGCTGGGCACACCTGCGCAAGTCGAACACCGAGCCCATCATCCGCATCTACTGTGAGGCGCATACCACCGAACAGGCCGACGCCCTGGCGCAGAAGATTATCGCCGACATCGAAGGGCTGATGTAATTTGACACCGAAACCGATGAAACGCATTCTGTTGACCCTGTCCATCGCCGCCGCGGTGCTGCTGGCCTTCGCTGCCTGCGGGCCCGAGGAAGAGCCTGTTGACCCGCCCATCGACCCCACGGAAGAGGAGGAGGAGATAGTGCTGCGGCTGGCTCCGGCCCACGACACTATGTTCGAGGCCGGCGGCGTGATGTTTGAAATGAAGCTTGTCCCCGGCGGCACCTTCACTATGGGCGCCACCACAGCGAACGGCTCGCCCTACTACGACCCCGACGCCGACATTATGGAGCAGCCGCCACACACGGTGACACTCGATGCTTTCCTGATGGCCGACATCGAGGTGTCGCAGTTCCTCTATTTCGCCGTGATGGGCAGCAACCCGTCGATGGTGTCCGACCTCGCGCTGCCTGTGCATAATGTGTCGTTCACCAACGCACAGCGTTTTGTCGACTCGCTGAGCCGGCTGACGGGCTTCCGTTTCCGTCTGCCCACCGAGGCCGAATGGGAGTATGCCGCCAAGGGCGGCGGACTGGCCGCAGAGCGTACGCTCTTTGCCGGCAGCGACACTTCAGAGCTGGTGGCTTGGTCGCAGAAGAACGCCGACGGACAGGTGCATCAGTCGGGACTGCTGCAGCCCAATGCACTGGGATTGTATGATATGTCGGGCAATGTAATGGAGTGGTGCACAGACTGGTATGGCGAGTATTCGTCGTCGCCGCAGACCAACCCGCAAGGGCCTGCGCAGCCGAGCAACGCCAACCTGCAGAAGCGTGCCGTGCGTGGCGGGTCCTTCCTTCAGGCACCCTACTATCTGCGCAACACCGCCCGCCAGTTCTTCTTCGGCTCGAAAGAGTCTCAGGACCTCGGTTTCCGCGTGGTGATAAGTGTCGAGAAATAAGACATCCTTTTTGCGATGGAAGTCGCTGATTAAGTGGATGTAAGTGCTTTGACGTGAGTGTATTGCAATTTTTTTTGCAATATATTGGAATTTATGTGTATTTTTGCATCGCAATAATTATGTAATATGAATAGCAATAATATGATAAAGAGATTTTTGTCGTTCGCAATTGTTCTGGCGGCCTTGCTTTTCCCGTGCCGGGTCGAGGCGCAGCTGACTATGCAGCCAGGCACTACATTGACGGGATGGACTCCCGACAGCCTTGTGCGCAATGTGCTTCTCGGCGCCGGCGTTGAAGTGTATAATGTGAGGTTTAACGGCAGTTTGACCAGCATCAACTGCACTGGTGTCGGCAAGTTTACCGGCGGCAACGGAACCAACCTTGGAATGGATGCCGGCATTGTGTTGTCGGCCTCGGGACTGGATTATATAAATACCACTGGCGGTAGTGGTACAAGCAGTTGCCCTACCTATAACGATGCAGACCTTCATAACCTTGTGTTGCCGTATGATATCAACAACACTGCCTGTTTGGAGTTTGATTTTGTGCCGCGTTCCGATTCGGTGAGTTTCCGTTATGTTTTCGCTTCGGAGGAATACTATCAGTGGGAGTGCTCGCAGTATAACGATGCTTTTGCCTTCTTTTTAACAGGTGTCAGGCCGTCGGGAGGAAACTATCCAGCTAACAATAACATCGCCCTTATCCCTGAAACGACAACACCAATTACCATCAATACAGTGAACGGCGGTGAGCAGCACGGTAGTGTTACGCCTTGTATTCTCACAAACACGCAATATTTTGTTGACAACCGAACTATGACTTATGTCAAGCATATGGACGGATTTACAACGGTCTTGACAGCCAAAGCCGCGGTGATTCCCTGTCAGACTTACCACCTTAAGATGGTTGTCGCCAATGTTTCGGATGAGTCGTTGCCTTCTGCGGTGTTTTTGGAAGCCAATAGTTTGACATCCAATGCTATATCGTTTGCTTTTGACAACTCGGCCAATCCTATGGCTCCCAGCGACTTGTATGAGGGCTGTCAGGCCAAAGTGGTTATGACACGACCGCAACAGAAGCCTACCAATACGACCATACACGTCCAGGTGGAAGGCGACGTGAGCAACGGCGTGGACTTTGAGAACTGGAACAGCGTGTTCTCGTTTCCGGCCAATTCTGACACTGTTATCAAGATTCTCGCTCCATACGTGGATAATGAGATAGAGGGCACAGAGTTCGCTCGCTTTGTGATGTGGGCCGACGGCGGCTGTATGTACTCCGACACTATGGAGTTTAACATACTTGATGTTGAACCGCTAAATGTCACGATAGAACACGACACGCTGACCAGCTCGACGACGAACGTTCAGCTAAGAGCCAACATTACGGGCGGTATGCCAAACCGTACGGTGACGTGGACCGACTTGCTGCATCCTACTTCTCAGCCGCGCACTGGAGAGGCGATAATGGTCAACACTTTCAATGATATGCGGTGGCTGGTGGAGGTAGAGGATGCCTGTATCGGCTATGGCTCGGATACAATGCTGGTCGGCGTAAGACACGACTTTGCACGCCTATCGCCCGACACGACAATATGCGCCTCGGAACCGCTCGACCTTGTGGTGACCGGCGCCGACAGCTGCGTGTGGTATGTGTCTGGTCAGACACAGCCGTTCGCCACGGGCAGCGACACGGTGCATCTTGAACCTGAGGTGATGGCTCGCTATGTGGTGCACTCCTACAAGTGGTGGAACAACCAGTATTGGGAGGATGTGGATTCGATGATATGCATTGTGATACCGAAGCCTGATGTGCAGGTGAGCGCCAGCGCGATGCGTATTTGCGAAGGCTCTTCGGTTACGCTGTCGGCCACGGGAACCAACAAATACTCGTGGGACGGCGGCGAGACATTCGAGGAGGCGTCGACGCACACTTATATGCCCGACTCGACTACGACGTATGTGATTTACGGTCTTACCGTCGGTGCCGACTGCTATGGCAACGACACGATAGTTATCACGGTTGACACGATTCCCGACATAGTGATTGATGCCGGTGAGGGTGTGTGCGGTGGCGAAGAGGCTGAACTGACGGTGCAGACCAGTGCCGAGAGCTTCAGCTGGTCGGCATCGCCTGCCGACCCGACACTGGGCGGCCAGGAGCAGCACGGACACATTATTGTCAACCCTGCCAGCACTACGGTATATACGGTCAATGCCGTGAATGGCGTGTGCACCAACTCGGAGTCGGTGACGGTGGCTGTGGAGCCGCAGCCAGTGGCCATCGGCGAGGTGACGCCGCGCACGGTGTCGCTGGGTACGATGGAGGCTGTTTTCACCGACAAGAGCGAGCACGCAACCACGCGCCGTTGGGAGTTCCCCGACGGTGTGGTGAAGACGGAACAGGAGGTGTCGTATATTGTGCCTGACGATGTGGATTCGGTCAATGTAATGCTGTGGGCATACAATCCCTATATGTGCTTCGACACCACTACGATAACGGTCTATGTGGACCATACGACGCTGTGGATTCCCAACGCCTTTACGCCCGAGGAGAGCACCAACAATACTTTCCTTGTCAAGATGAACGATATACAACGCTATCATATCTTCATCTATGACCGTCGCGGACAGCTGGTGTTCGAGTCGTATGACCCTGAACAGGCGTGGGACGGAAAGGCCCAAAATGGTGAAAAATGCCCCCAAGGAGTGTACACTTACCTCATCTCTTGCCACAAGATAACGTATCCTTTCGATCAAATTGTTCGCAAGGGAACTGTGGTGTTAATTAGGTAGTTATAGCACAAGAGGAACGTTTTTCCAATATAAAAGTGAAAAAAAATTTGGTGGGTATCTGAAAAAGTAGTACTTTTGCACTCGCATTTGAGGAGAGGAAAAGGCTTTTTTCAGGCTTGAATGCAGAGTATAGTTCGGGGCGTGGCGCAGTTGGCTAGCGCACTTGCATGGGGTGCAAGGGGTCGGAAGTTCGAGTCTTCTCGCCCCGACAGGAAAAGGGTTCTTCGAGAGAGGAACCTTTTTTTGTAGGTAGATAGTATTGTATAACTGATAATTGTTGTTTAGCTATGAATATAGAACAACTCTATGCCGAGTATCTGAAGAAGCGTGACGTCACCACCGATTCGCGCAAGGTGCGCGTGGGAAGCATCTTCTTTGCGCTTAAGGGCGACAACTTCGATGGCAACCGCTTTGCTGCGTCAGCATTGGAGCAGGGTGCGGCCCTCTGTGTGATAGACAATCCCGAGTGTAAGGTGGACGACCGCTGTGTGGTGGTTGACGATGTACTGAAAACGTTGCAGGAACTGGCTCGCTACCATCGCAGTCAGCTGACCGTTCCTGTGATTGGCATTACCGGCACCAACGGCAAGACGACCACCAAGGAACTCTTGGCCGCGGTGTTGTCGAAGCGCTATCGTGTGCACGCCACGCAGGGCAACTTCAACAACCATATAGGTGTGCCGTTGACGCTGCTTTCGATGCCTGCCGACGCAGAGATGCTGATAGTGGAGATGGGTGCCAACCATCCGGGCGAGATTGATTTTCTGTGCAATATCGCCAATCCGGAGTTCGGCCTCATTACCAATGTGGGCAAGGCGCACTTGGAGGGCTTTGGCTCGTTCAAGGGCGTGATTCGCACCAAGACGGAGCTGTACAAGCATCTGGCGGCAATGGCGGGAGTGATTTTTGTCAATTCAGACAATGAGATATTGATGGAGCGCGCCGAGAAGATGTCGCAACTGCCTTCGAGTCCGTCGGTGTTGCCTGGCGTTATACCTTCAATACCAGGTGCCAAGCCTTCCGACTATACTGACGATTTCAAGGTGCGCGGGGTTAATATGCCAATGGCCTCGGTTGTGACCTACGGCAGCAGTGAGACGGCGGAGTGCAAGGGCGCTTTCATATCGGCAGACCCCTATATGAAGTTCTATTTCGAGGACGACGACAATGTGTATACCGTGCAGTCGCAGCTGATTGGCGCATACAACTATGACAATGCTATGGCTGCGGTGTGCGTCGGCCGCTACTTCGGTGTTGAACTCTTTGACATCAAGACGGCCATCGAGGAATACTGCCCGTCGAACAACCGTTCGCAGTTCAAACGTACGGAGCGTAACGCTCTGGTGCTTGACTGCTACAATGCCAACCCGTCGAGTATGGGTGTGGCTGTCGACAATTTTATCGCTATGAAGGCTGACAACAAGGTTGTTATGCTTGGCGGTATGAAGGAGCTGGGTGGCGACTCGAAGGCGGAGCACCGCAAGCTGTTCGACAAGGTGAAGGGCGGAGGATTCGGCCAGATTGTACTTGTCGGCGATGAATTCCGTTTTGCGGAAGGGGAGAAGGACGTGCTGTGGTTTGCCAACAGCGGCGACGCGCTGGCACACCTGAAGGCAAATCAGCTAAGTGGCGCCACAATCTTGATAAAGGGTTCTAACTCGAATAAAATGTGGGTGCTGGAGGAAGCACTCTGAACGGAAAGAGGATTTTAGAACTTTTTTTGACAAGGCTTATAATAATTTTTTAGGAGCGGCGTTATTTATTTTTAAATAACTATAATTAGAGATAATAATACAATCATTATGAAGAAAATACTTGTTATTGCGGCTATGGCCGTTTTATCGCTGGGCAGCCTTATGGCCCAGAACACTTTCAAGGGTACCATCACCTATTCGGTCACCTCGACCGGTGAGACTGCCTTCACCGTCCCTGAGCAGATGGCTACCGCTGAACTTAAGGTCTATGACGACAAGGTGCTGACGTCAAGTATGGTTTTCACCAACTCACCGATGATTAACAGTATTCTCATCGATGGTCACAAACAGTTCGCCTGTTGGGATCTGAGTATGATTTTTATGTATCTTTCGCAGAATGATGTGGAACTCGACTATAAGGGTTCGAGCAAGATTCTTGCCAAAACCGAGTTGACGCAGAGCAACATCGACAGTTTGACGATTCCTTGTACCGAAGGCTTCTACATCGAGTATGTGGCTGGTGAGACCAAGACCATTGCAGGCATCAGTGCAAAAAAGGCTGTCCTGCACGTCTTTGACGATGAAAGCACAGATCATCCTATCGTTATCTGGTACAGCGACGAGATGGGTCCCGATGTCAACCTGCTGTTCAATGGTGTCAAAGGCATTGGCCTTGAGTACTCGACCGACCTTGGCGAAGGCCGTCAGCTGACCCTCACTGCCACCGAGGTGAAGAAAGGCAAGGTGAAAGAGGTTGATATGCTGCTGCCCAGTGGCTACGAGACCATTTCGGACGAGGAGTTCAAAGCCCTCTTCAAGCAGATTCAGGAAGAGATGCAATATTTGCAGGAGGACTAAACAAGTATGGCTAAAAAGAAGAAAGTTAAACCCACCAAGGAGGGAGGCCTGAAGCAGTTTCTGGCCTCCCCTCAGTTTGCTATAGTCCGAGGTTCATTCTATGTGCTGTTTGCGGCTTTTGCCGCCATAGCCATACTGAGCTATGTGTTGTGGTATATCAAGCTTGGACTGGAGCCTTCGCGGACGGTGAACTGGTGTGGCACCTTCGGCGGCTGGCTGGCATCGGTGCTGGTCAGCGGCTCGTTTGGTCTTGCTTCACTGGGGCTCTGTTTTCTTCTTTTTGTATATGGTCTTCGACTTATCGTCACGCACCATAAGTCGAAATCTGAGAAGGCACCGCGACGTACGTTGTGGCGCGACGACCGCCTGTTCCGCAAGACACTGTGGTCGGTCATTTTCTGGGTTATGTGGCTGTGCACCACTATTGGATGGCTTGCCAATCCCGAGAACGGTGACCAGTACACACTTGGTGCAGCCTTATCGGGCGTGGTTGGTACCGAACTGGCGCGATTGCTGTATGGCCTCCTGCACATAGGTCTGCCGATATTGCAATTGTTCCTTGCTTGTATGTTCCTTTTCTTGGTACATAATGTGCGATTCCATCTGCCAGAGCGCAAAGAGCGTCCACAAGAGGATGCAACTCCGCAGGAAGTAGTGGAAGAGACTGATGACGAAGAAGAGAAGGAAAAGAAACAGGGATTCATACAGCGACTGTTTGGAAGACATAAAGAAGATGTTGATTCCGATGAAGAAGATGGTGAGAACGAAGGCGTCGAGTTTGAGTCGGATTCCCATCTGGACGATATCGTTATAGAACGTGTGCAAAAGCGCCGTGCTAATCAGGAAGAGGAAGAAGAACCCGCGCAGCAAGAGAAGCCGGAAGTGGTTACTTTCAGCATAGACGACGAGTTTGAGAAAGTCAACAGCCGTGCCGGTCGCCCTGGTGAAAAGGCTGGTCAAAGCAATGAGCCGATATTCACTGTCAATGATATGCAGGATGAAGGCTCTAAGGAAATCTCTCAGGAAGAGGAAGAGCTTGATCCCGACGACTACCGCGTACACTATGGCATTGACGAGCCATACGACCCGAAGCTTGACCTCAAGGACTTCAAGATGCCCGACACCGACATACTGGAGGATTGGGAGAAGAAAAATGTCAAGGTGACAAACGAAGAACTCGTGTCTAACAAAAACCGCATCGTTGAGACGTTGCGCAACTACGGCATAGAAATTGTCGAAATCACTGCTTCGCCTGGCCCGACGGTAACGCTCTATGAGATAAAGCCCGCTCCCGGTATCCGCATCTCAAAAATCAAAAGCCTTGAAGACGACATTGCCTTGTCGCTCTCGGCTCTCGGCATCCGTATCATTGCCCCGATTCCTGGCAAAGGCACCATAGGCATCGAAGTGCCCAACGCTAATCCGCAGGTTGTTTCTATGAAGACAATGCTGACGAGCGATGCTTTCCGCAACAGCAAGGCTGAATTGCCCATCGCTTTCGGAAAAACCATCTCCAATGATGTCTTCGTTACCGACCTCGCCAAGATGCCTCACCTACTTATGGCAGGTGCTACCGGTACAGGTAAGTCGGTGGGTCTCAATGCTGTCATCGCGTCGCTACTCTATAAGAAACATCCTGCAGAACTCAAGTTTGTAATGGTAGACCCTAAGAAGGTAGAACTGTCACTCTATAACGCCATAGAGCGTCATTATCTGGCCAAGTTGCCTGACTCGGAAGAGGCTATCATTACTGATGTCAAGAAGGTGGTACGCACCCTCAACTCGCTCTGCATAGAGATGGACCAGCGCTATGACTTGCTCAAGTCGGCCAAGGTACGCAACCTTCAGGAGTACAATCCTAAATTCATCAGTCGTCAGCTCAACCCCGACCACGGGCATCGGTACTTGCCTTATATAGTGCTGGTTATCGATGAGTTTGCCGACCTTATTATGACTGCAGGCAAAGAGGTGGAGCTCCCCATCTGCCGTCTCGCCCAGCTTGCAAGAGCCGTGGGTATCCATCTGATTATCGCCACCCAGCGTCCTACAACCAATATCATCACTGGCGCTATCAAAGCCAACTTCCCGGCACGAATCGCATTCCGTGTCATCTCGGCCATCGATTCACGCACCATTCTCGATACAAGTGGCGCCAACCAGCTCATAGGCCGTGGCGATATGCTCATATCACTTGCTGGCAAAGACCTTGTGCGTTGCCAGTGCGCGCTTATTGAGACTATTGAAATCGAACGCCTTGCGCAGTTTATCGGTCAGCAGCGCGGTTATGCTGAGGGCGAGGGATTCCTGTTGCCCGAGTATCTTGACGAGAACGATGAGCCTAACAAAGAGTTCGATGCCAAGTCGAAGGACGAGTTCTTCAACGATGCGGCGCGCCTTGTCGTCGCATCGCAGTTCGGCAGTACGTCGCTGTTGCAGCGCAAACTGTCGCTTGGTTACAATCGCGCCGGACGTATCATCGACCAGCTTGAAGCCGCTGGCATCGTCGGTCCTTACAATGGCTCCAAAGCACGTGACGTCCTTATCAAGGACGAGGTCGCGCTGGAAGAGTTGCTTAAAAGCCTTTGACGTTGAAAATCGAGGAATATACCGAGGCTTTCACCACATTCCAAGATGACACGCTTGCGGCCATCGAACGCTGGGCACACCTCCACACTGCACAGCCTCAGATGGTATGCGGCCCGTATCAGGGGCAACTGCTTACAATGCTTTGTCGCTCGTTGCACGCCCATTGCGCCGTCGAGGTGGGTGCCTTTGTGGGCTATTCCACTGTCTGTATGGCGCGGGGGCTGGATAGCGTTGCTATGCTGCACTCTTTCGAAGTCAATGAGGAATACGAAACCGTAATTCGCCGTCATCTTGCAATGGCCAAGGTCAGCGACCGTGTCATCCTTCATATCGGTGATGCAAAGCAACTGATTCCAAGTCTGTTCTCTGATGATAGGGATTCGATTGACATCGCCTTCATCGACGCCGACAAGAGGCATACCAAAGACTATTACGACCTGCTCGTTCCGCGTATGCGCAGGGGAGGGCTTGTTATTGTCGACAACGTCCTTTGGGGACGGAAAGTCCTCGATTTGGAACAGAACAAGGATGCCGACACGCGTTGTATGCACGCCTTCAATGAGTATGTCCAGGCCGACAAAAGAGTGGAAAACATCCTCTTGAACGTCAGGGATGGACTACTAATTTGCAGCGTGTTGTAACTTTTTTTTCTCCAAATGAAAAAAAAGTGCTATTTTTGCATTTTGATTTAGAGTAATATTACACACCATAAAATGAAAAAAGTTCTTCTTTCCATTGGCGCTCTGGCACTTCTCTTTGCTGCAACTTCCTGCACCAAGGAGCGTACCTGCCGTTGTGCCGTCTTTGGCCAAAACGCCAATCCACAGAAAATACGAATAATCAAAATCGATAAGGGTGTATGCGAGGATCTGCGTTATGTACTCTTTGACCAAGATCCGGTCCTCTATCCCGATATTACGGACTCTGTGCTCTGCACCGACTTCGACTTTGAAAATTATACCAACGATTGATACTATTAAAGAGATGAAAACAAAGAAAATAGCTGTTGCTTTACTGCTCCTTGCCGTTGTTGTCACCCTTGGTGCCTGCAAGAAGAGCCGTTTCTGCCATTGCATTAGTGAATCTTACACCACTGTCACCCCTGACAGTGTCAGACATACCGTTGCCGACACCGTTGTCGTCAATGTCGACCGCAGCTTCAAGTGCAACCATCTGCTCGAGCTGGGTATTCAGGAACTGAAAAACGGTGAATATGTTACCTCTACACGCAAAGTAGATTGTGTCGAACTCGATGTCGACAACGTAACGACCATCCCGCAGGAACATCCCACCGACTGATCTGATGAAAGCTCTGCGTGTATCGGCCTCGGTGCTGAAAATACTCGTCGGAATGATGTTCATCATCTCCGCTGTCTCCAAGTTTATCACTATCGACAGCTTCGAGATGTACATCTTCAGTTTTGGCCTTTTCCCGCTTGGCATCTCTTTCTATGTGGCCCGTTTCGTGCTCGCTTTCGAGCTCATTCTCGGTGCCTCGCTCATCTCGCACCGCAACCATCGTTTCGCGGTCCTGATGTCGTTGCTCTTCCTCCTCTGCTTTGTCGTATTCCTGACCTATGCGCACCTTGTGGGGCGCACCGACAGCTGCCATTGCTTTGGAGAAATGCTGCCGTTCGATCCCGTACAGTCGATTCTTAAGAATGCCGTTCTGGTCATTCTGCTCCTTTTTGTCTACAAATTCGCCCCTGCCGACTGGTTCCCTCGTTGGTGGCTTGTCGTTTTGATATACCTTGCCACTGCCGTGCTGACATTCTTCTGTATGGTGCACTCGTTCCACGCTCTCGATATGCTGGCACTTGTTATGATGCTCGTAATGCTCGGTGTGGGCATACTGGCCTCCTTGCCGTTCTACAGCAAATGGTATGTCACGACGGTGCTCATCCTGGCGCCAATTGTCACCACGTTCATTCTGACACCGCCCGACAGCTGGTTCTACACCAATACCGATGAGCGCTTCGACGAAGAGCTGTTCCTGCAGCAGTTGGAACCTGCCGCTGATACTGCCGATACGCTCGCGGTGTCAGCCACTCCCGCCATTCCGCTCCAGGACGGCCGCAACATCGTCGCTTTCTTCAGCCCCAAGTGCGGCATCTGTCAACTTGCAGCAGAGAAGATATCGACAATAATGGTTCGTAACGACCTCGACAGTACCCGCATAACCTACGTGTTCCCGCAGGTAAGCGACACGGCAAGCTACGCCAGATTCTATGAGGTCTCGCGCTCTTCGCACTATCGCGAAATAAGGATTGACAAAGAGACCTTCATCAAAATCACACGCGCCTCGTTCCCCATCGTGCTGCTTGTCGACAATGGCGAAGTGACCGCTTCCTTTGCCTACCGCAATATAAACGAAAAACTTGTAACCGACTTTCTCGGCAACAAATAGATGCTTCGCGGCATCTGCCAGCTAACAAACGAATAATGAAGAAACTGCTTATCATATTTTCCGTCGTCGCTGTTCTGTGCACCTCGTGTAACAAGACCTGCCGCTGCTATCGCTACGACGGCAATGTCGATGAATTCGACGAACAGGAACTCGAAGAGCTCGGCACTTCCTGCCAAGCCAAGGAGGAAATCAACTTCCACCTTACCTATTCCCTCTGCGAGAAGGTACTCTTTTAACCCCTCTTGATTCCCAGTTTTCCAAGCACACGCCTAACCAGCGTGCGCTCGTTGTACAGCACTACTGCCACATAGACGAGAAGCAGCAACGTGTTTACAGCCAGCGTCAGCCACTCTGAATCAAAGTGGATATGGCCCATTGCGACGAACACTGCCATAGCCAGCGCGAAATAGCCCAGAATAGCCTTGACGGGATAGTTGACGGGATTGTAGCGTTGCCCGATAAAGTAGCTGAGCAGCATACACACGGCATAGCCGCAGAAACCGCCCCACGCGCAAGCCATATAGCCGTAGCGCGGCACGAATATGATATTCACTGCCAGCAGCACGACGCACCCGATGGCCGACATCACCGCGCCCCACCAGGTCTTGGCAATCAGCTTGTACCAGAACGACAGGTTGAAGTAGATGCCCATAAAAATCTCGGCCATCATAACAATAGGCACCGCCCGCAGGCCGTCCCAGTAGCGCTCCGAAATTATGTGGCGCAGAATGTCCATATAGCCCACCACTGCCAGAAACGCCAGCAGCGTGAACATCACAAAGTATTTCATTACCAGCGCTTGACTGTCCTTGCTCTCCTTGCCGCCGCTGAAGACGAACGGCTCGTAAGCATAGCGGAATGCCTGGGTGATCATAGCCATTATCATAGCAATCTTGACGCAGGCGCCGTATATGCCCAGCTGGGCGTCGCCCTCGGCCCCCGGAACAAGGAAGCGGAAGCATATCTTGTCGGCCACCTGGTTCAGTATGCCTGCCAGTCCCAGCAGCAGCAACGGCCACGTATAACGCAGCATCTGCTTCACTAATCCGCGGTCGACGCCGAAGCGCAGATGGCGCAACTCGGGCACAAAGGCAAGCGTGATGGGCACCGTGCACAGAAGGTTGGACAGGAAGATGTAATACACCTGACGGTCAATGTTGTACCAGCCCATCCATTCGGGATGCGACACGGCCAGACGCGGTGCGACAAGGAAGAAAAACAGGTTCAGTCCGATGTTGCAGAATATGAACAGCAGCTTGAGGAACGCGAACTTCCACGCACGCCCCTTGAAACGCAGAAAGGCAAACAGTATCGCCTGAAATGCGTCGAAGGCCACAACGGTGGCCATAATGCGCAGGTATTCAGGATTGTCGGCATAACCTAAGCCCCTCGAAATGGGACCGATGAAGACAAAGACGGCAACCAAAAACAGCAGCGCTACGCCACCGACCATATAGAGCGCCGTAGAGAACACACGCTTGTAGTCTCCCTTGTTGTTGTTGGCAAAGTAGAAGAACGTTGTCTCCATACCAAACGTAAGCAGCACAAGCAGCAGCGCCGTGTAGGCGTAAAGGTTGGTTACAACGCCATAGCCGCCCGAACTCACCAGTTTGTAAGTGTAGAGCGGTACAAGCAGATAGTTCAGAAAACGACCCACAATCGAACTCAGACCATATATCATCGAGTCCGAAAAAAGTTTCTTTAGCGAATTGCCTTCACCCATAGCAGATATTGTTTTCATCACATAACTATAAACGCAAAAAAAAATTGTATCCGGCACCCATTTTTCCTCTTAAAAATGACCAGAAAACTTTTCGCAAAAAAACGTTCATTTTTGCGAAAAACAGCCCCTTTTGTTAAAAAGTATTAAAATGTCCTGTAACACATTGTAAGCTCATTGTTTCAGAGCGTTTGCAACAATTTTTGAAAAACCTCGAAAAAGGCCCATTTTTGCCATTT
>JAEEGH010010939.1_pt1 | contig 20684 bp, 15 predicted proteins | sample 9134181 | NCBI WGS metagenome assembly JAEEGH01 (sample SAMN16246544, study PRJNA631951) | gut metagenome | biome: gut microbiome; feature: rumen; material: DP-attached | host: Bos | place: Iran: Karaj | collected 2018-10
GACCTACAAAGTCTTGGGAATGCCGCTGCGGTAAGTATAAGAAGATCAGATTTAAGGGCATGATCTGCGATAAGTGCGGAGTCGAAGTAACGAAGAATACTGTTCGTCGTGAGAGACTCGGTCATATCCAGCTCGCTACACCTGTATCACACATCTGGTATTTCAAGACCCAGCCTTCAAAGATCGGTACTTTGCTTGACCTGACGGTTAAGCAGCTTGAGAGTGTCCTTTATTACTCCAAGTACATCGTAATCGATCCGGGTGACAGTGTTGAGACAGGCCTCAACAAGCTCGACATTATTTCTGAAGATCAGTACAAGAGCGTTAAAGAGAAGTGCGGCAAGGATTCTTTCAAGGCAAAGATGGGTGCCGAGGCTATCAAGATGCTCTTAGCTGAGATCAATATCGATGAGATCATTGAACAGCTCCAGCAGGAGAAGGTAGGTTCGGTAAGCACACAGAAGAGGCTCAAGATCAATAAGAGACTTGAGATCGCTGAAGCTTTCAAGGCTTCCGGCAACAAGCCCGAGTGGATGGTACTGGACGTTATCCCCGTACTTCCTCCGGAACTCCGTCCTATGGTACCCCTGGACGGCGGCCGTTATGCTACTTCTGATCTTAACGATCTCTACAGAAGAGTTATCGGAAGAAACAACCGTCTCAAGAAGCTCCTTGATCTCGGCGCACCTGAGATCATCGTCAGAAACGAGAAGAGAATGCTTCAGGAAGCAGTTGACGCCCTCATCGATAACGGACGTCACGGCACACCTGTTAAGGGTTCCACATCTGCTACGAGCAACAGACAGCTCAAGTCACTGTCTGACATGCTCAAGGGTAAGCAGGGACGTTTCAGACAGAACCTCCTCGGTAAGCGTGTAGACTACTCCGGACGTTCAGTTATCATCGTCGGACCTGAGCTCAAGATGCATCAGTGCGGTCTCCCTAAGGAGATGGCATTGGAGCTCTTCAAGCCCTTCGTAATCAAGAAGCTCGTTGAGACCAACGACAAGCTCAATATCAAGACAGCAAGAAGACAGGTAGATGCAAGAGTTCCTGAAGTATGGGATATCCTCGAAGACATCATCAGAGATCATCCGGTACTTTTGAACCGTGCTCCTACACTCCACAGACTTTCAATCCAGGCATTCGAGCCTGTACTCGTTGAAGGTCGTGCTATCAAGCTCCATCCGCTCGTCTGCACAGGCTTTAACGCAGACTTCGACGGAGACCAGATGGCTGTACACGTACCGCTTTCTGCAGAGGCTCAGGCAGAGGCCAGATTCCTCATGCTTTCTACAAACAACCTCTTGAAGCCTCAGGACGGTAAGCCGGTTACAGTTCCTACACAGGATATGATCCTCGGCTGCTACTACCTCACAATGGAAGTAGAGAACGATAAGGGTGAGGGTATGGTATTCTCCTCTATCGACGAGGCTCAGATGGCATATGACGAGCACCAGATCACGCTCCACAGCATGATCAAGGTCCGTATCTCCAGAGAGATCAACGGTAAGGTTGAGACAGGTCTTGTCGAATCCACATTCGGAAGATTCATCTTCAACCAGATCGTTCCTCAGGATCTCGGTTTTGTTGACAGAACAAAGCCTGAGAACCACTTAAAGCTCGAGATCGATTTCCCCAGACTTGCTGAACAGAAGGCTAAGGCTGCTGCAGCAAAGGAGAAGAATCCTGATGCTGAATCCAAGTTCGAGTTCGCTCTTGGTAAGAAGAAGCTCGAAAAGATCATCGCTAAGTGCATTGCTACACACGGCCTCGAGAGAACAACGATCTTCCTCGATGACGTTAAGGCAATGGGTTACAGATTCTCTACGATCTCCGGTATCTCCATCGGTATCGAAGACATGATCATCCCTGACATCAAGGATAAGATGATCGCTGAAGGTGACGAGAGAGTCGAAGAGATCAACGAAGCAGCTGAAGAAGGATTCTTCACAGAGACAGAGCGTCACAACGAAGTTACTAAGGTTTGGTCTGAGACTACAAACAACATCACAAAGGCGCTCATGGACAACCTCGACATCTACAACCCGATCAGAATGATGGCTGACTCCGGTGCCCGTGGTTCCAACAACCAGATCAAGCAGCTCGCAGGTATGCGTGGACTTATGCAGGATACGACCGGTAACACCATCGAGATCCCGATCAAGTCCAACCTCCGTGAAGGTATGAACGTGCTCGAGTTCTTCATCTCCTCACACGGTGCCCGTAAGGCCCTCTCCGATACAGCTCTTAAGACAGCTGAGTCAGGTTACCTTACAAGACGTCTCGTTGACGTTGCCCAGGCAGTTGTTGTTACTGAGGAAGACTGCGGTACTGATGACTTCACATGGGTCAAGGAGATCACAGAGGTTTCCAACAAGCACACCAATGTCATCAAGTCTCTTAACGACCGTCTCTATGGCCGTTATGCAGCTGAAGACATCATCAACTATCAGACAGGCGAAGTTATCGTTAAGAAGAACGAGCTTATCGATGCTCTCAAGGCAGAGGAAATCTGCAAGTCAGTAGAGCTCGCTAAGAATGAAGCTAATGAAGCAAGACAGGCTGTTAAGGATTCCGTCAAGATCAAGGGCGCTGAGACACCTGAGAAGCTTGCAGAGCGCGAAAAGAAGGTTGCTGCAAAGGTTGCTGAGGCAGAAGCTGCAGGCAAGATCCTTTCCAGACAGCAGATCGAAGACCTTGGCAAGCTCAAGATCAGATCAGTATTTGACTGCCGCTCCAGAAGAGGCGTCTGCTCCAAGTGCTACGGTATCAACCTCGCTACAGGCCGTCCTGTTGCAGTTGGTGAAGCTGTCGGTATCATCGCAGCTCAGTCAATCGGTGAGCCTGGTACACAGCTTACGATGAGAACGTTCCACTCCGGTGGTATCGCTGCTTCCGGTGAAGATATCACACAGGGTCTCCCTCGTGTTACCGAGATCTTCGAAGCAAGAGATCCTAAGGGCCACGGTATCATCTCTTCCGTTCCTGGTTCTGTTAAGATCGTTGAGAACGAGAAGACAAAGCAGAAGACAATCGTTGTAACTCCTGTTTACGATGAGGGTGTTGAGCCGATCAGAGATGCTAAGGGCAACCCGATCGAGAAGATGGAATACAAGGTTCCTTCACACGCAACACTCACAGTTACTGACGGTCAGGTAATCGAAGCCGGCGACCAGATCATCGACGGTAAGATCGATCCTAAGGAGATCCTCAGAGTTAAGGATATCCGTGCCGTTCAGAAGTACATCATCTCTGAGATCACAAAGGTTTACTACACAGGTGGTGGTGTAAACATCAACGATAAGCACATCGAGATCATCACAAAGCAGATGATGAGAAGAGTCCAGATCGACGATCCGGGTGATACAGGCTTCATGACAGGTACAACTGTTGACTGGTATAACTTCATCTCCAGGAACAGAGACTGTGAAGAGCAGGGCAAGAGACCCGCTAACGGCAAGACGATCCTCCTCGGTATCGCTAAGGCCGCAAGCGCTTCCGACTCCTTCATGTCAGCTGCATCCTTCCAGGAGACAGCAAAGGTACTTACAGATGCTGTTATCAAGGGCAAGGTCGATCCGCTCATCGGTATCAAGGAGAACGTCATCATCGGTGCGCTCATCCCTGCAGGTACCGGTATCAAGGCTCACAGCGACATCACAGCTGTTCCTGTTATCAAGGCAAACAGCAAGCTCATCACAGGTCACGAGTATGGTGAATCCGAGAGTGATACAGAGCTCTTCGCTAACGATTACCTTGATCAGATCCAGGCCCGCAATGAGCTCCTGGACGAGCAGGACCGCTTAGAGTCACAGCTCGAGGCTGACGGTCTTAAGGAGAAGAAGTAATAAGTAATTACTTTGTCCCGTAATTGTAAACCAACTGCGGGTCCCGAAAGTTTATAATGACGCCGGAGGGGTATACTCCTCCGGCGTTTTTGTATGCAAAACACGGGTGTTTTTAAGCAAAACGATGGCTCCAAGCCTGAGAATTGCCACAAAATGACCTAAATGCAGATAGTATAATTATAAAGAAGTATTATTTTCGAGCGCGGAGATATATGAAGAAGATAGTTTTTAAACATAACAGGAAGCAGCATATACTTACTATTGCTACGGGCATTTTTGTTGCTCTTCCGATGATATGCTTCCCTTTGGGTCTTCACGAGGGCATGACTCCCAATCTTGTTGTAGCACGTGCATATAATAATGCTTTCGGAACACAGACTATTGACAGCGGCGAAGTCGTTCTTGAGGACTGGGCTCTTGTAGACAGTGTCGATCAGCTCGTCAGTGCAGATTATGGTGAAGAACCCGGAGATGTTGAACCCGGTGAGACACCTGATGCTACAAAGACTGAGCAGGGATCCGGTACATCAACATATTCAGATATTCCGAGCTTCGTCGTAAGCCAGCAGTATGACAGTTCCAATCTTCCTATCGAACTTCTGGACCCCTCATGCTTTGCACCCGACAATTCCACTTATTACGTAAGAGCTAACCAGTCTATACTTAAAGAGGATCCTAATATGGATTCCAAGACTCTGGTATCTCTTCACGTAGGTCAGGAAGTTACAAGAACCGGTGTCGGCGATACATGGTCAAGGATCAAGACTGAAGCCGGCAAGGAAGGATTCGTCCTCACAAATTCAATTCAGGATACAATGGTCTCTGTCAAGGTTGACAGAACTGTCTGGGTAGATACGGGCAGCCTCGTCGTAAGAGCTGAGCCTTCCACCACGGCAGAACAGGTTGCAGTCGTTAACCAGGACGCAAAGCTCTACTGCAGCGCGATCGTTGGTGATAAATGGTACAAGGTAAAGACTACAGGCGGCAAGACAGGATATGTTTACAAGTCTTATACGACAACGAATCCTCCGCCGACGCCCACACCTACTCCTACGCCCAAGCCGACGACAAAGCCTTCAAAGAGCTCCGGCGGTACAAAGTACGGCAACACCAAGAAGCTCCCTAAGATCAGCGGTAAGAACGGCGACAGTATCGTAGCAATCGCAGAATCCATGCTTGGCGTTAAGTACAAATTCGGCGGCGCATCATCCAAGGGTATCGACTGTTCCGGTCTCGTATTGTACTGCTATGCACAGGTAGGTGTCTCAGTACCTCATGGTGCTACGTCGATTATGAATAAATCAGGCGTCAAGGTTCCCAGAAGCGATCTTAAACCGGGTGACGTCATCTGCTATGACTACGGAAGCTACTGCGGACACGTTGCGATCTATGTCGGTGACGGACAGGTAATCCACGCATCGGCAACCCGAGGCAAAGTAGTTTACGGTAAGCTCGACATGATGAAGATCAAAGCGATAAAGAGAATTATCCAGTAAATAACGAAGGCGGTCAGTTGACCGCCTTTAATAATTTTAGATTAAACAACTGCCAAGTAAATGCTGCTGAAAAATATAACGGTGAAAAGTAACAAAACATAAAGAAAGCACAATATGCCAAATCCGGCCGGACTCATTTTCAGTTTGTTAGCAACCGTACAGAGGATAGTGAATATAATCGAAAAAAATACTGAAATTGCTATGCATTTCAGTATGATAAGCCAGCCTTGTATATTCCAATCAGTTTTAGCTTCTTTGACTTTCTGATTGTAATCGGTGATGAGCTCCTCAGAGTTTTCGAATTTCTTATAGGAGATGTCATCACTGCGAAATTGTGATTCCGGACCAGTCGCCATATGTGCATGAATTATCTTACCATCCCGGTAAAACTCAACTCTGAAACGATAAGTATTTGTTTCAGGGTCAATAATATAAGAATTTGAATGGCCATAGAAATAATTAATATGACCTTCTGAGCCTGCGGAAATATCCGAATGTTTATACTGTTTTCCGTCAAGAGCGGCATCAATTGCCAGTTCTGTGTCACTAATTCTTACATCTTCTTTAAGTGTAATCGTATAGAGAAATTGACGGGAATCTTTGAGATAATACCTGCTGCTCGCAGATATATAGCCAACGAATACCCAGATAACAAGCAGGGCTATACTTACTATTACCGGAGCCTTTTTGCTGATATTCATATTGTTTCCCCATAACAACGCGAATCCCAAAAGGGATAGAACCACATATTATCCATCTATCATTTTAAACATCATAAAGGTAACTTTAAAGCCACCTTTTTTACCTTTGTCTGTTGGACTTGAATGTGCCTATGATTTACAATTCTTATGTAATGGATATTTCCTTAAGGAGTTAATAGATAATGGCTGAAAGAACACTTTACGGATTTTTGGACGAACTCTCTTCAGGCGCACCGACACCCGGAGGCGGCGGAGCATCAGCAGTTTGCGGCGGCATCGCAGCGGCTTTGGGTTCAATGGTAGGTAACCTTACAAGCGGTAAGAAGAAGTACGCTGAATATCAGGAAGAGATCGAGGCTACTATCTCCAAGTGTGGAGCTCTCGTAAAAGAGTTTGAAGCACTGGGTGAGAAGGATGAGGAGGTTTTCGCGCCCCTCGCAAAAGCATATTCGATCCCTAAGGAACAGGAAGGAAGAGACGAGATCCTGGAAGCTGTTCTTAAGGATGCGAGCACTGCTCCTTATGAGGTTGTCGTTAAGGCTAATGAGACAGCTAAGATCTTGGAGCGCCTTGCAGTTATCGGTTCCAGACTTGCGATAAGCGACGTCGGCGTTGCTGCAGCAGCTTGTGACACGGCTGCCAAGGGCGCTGCCATGAACGTATATATCAACACAAAGTCCATGAAGGACAGAAGCTATGCAGAAGACCTGAATAAGAAGACAGATGCGCTCGTAGATGAGACATCTGAGATCTGCACAAAGGTCTATGCGGAAGTAAAAAAGGTTTTGATCGGCGGGTAATAAGAATGCAGAGATTAGGCGGCAAGGAAGTTGCAGACAAGATCGTAGAAGATCTTAAGATAAAGGTTGAGGAATTGAAGGGCAAGGGAATAAGCCCCAAGCTTGCGATCCTCCGTGTCGGTGCGAGGGAAGATGACCTGGCATACGAGAGAGGCGTACTGAAGCGCTTCGAATCGGCAGGCGTTGAAGTCGAAGTAACTGCAGTAGATGCAGGCATCTCACAGGAAGACCTGGATAAGACTTTTGACGGCATCAATAACGATCCGAAGGTTCACGGGATCCTCGTGTTCAGACCTTTGCCGAAGGGCTTGTCTGATGAGCATATGAGAAGGTCGATAGATTCCGGCAAGGATTCTGATTTCATGGATATCAGAAACATGGAAAATGTCCTCGCAGGCGTTCCGGACTCTGCTGCTCCCTGTACGGCTGAAGCAGTTATGGCATTGATAAAGCACTACGGGATAGAGACAAAGGGAAAGAAGGTCACTGTCGTCGGCAGAAGTCTTGTCATCGGCAAGCCCGCAGCGCTCCTTCTTACAACTGCAAATGCCACCGTTACCGTATGCCATACGAAGACGGTTAATATCGAAGAGGAATGCAGGAAAGCAGATATCATTGTTGCATGCTGCGGCGTTGCGAAAATGATCACTGAAAAGTACGTCAAGCCCGGCCAGACCGTTATCGACGTCGGAATGAATGTCGATGAGCAAGGCAGGCTCTGCGGAGACGTTGATTATGAGAAGGTATCGGAGATAGCGGATGCTGTCACACCTGTACCGGGAGGAGTAGGTTCGATCACGACAGCGATCCTTTTAAAGCACGTTGTCGATAATGCTGGAAGGCAGGTCTGATGAAGCCCTCGAAAGAGACTGACAGGAGCAGGCTGTTAAATGCTCTGAATGTGCGGAATCAGTGCCCCGTTGCGAAAAAGTGCGGGGGATGCTCTTTTGCGGGCAAGACTTATTTCGAGCAGTCCGTCGCGAAGGAAAAGACCGTCAGAAAGCTCATTTCGCCATTCTGCGAAGTGCTCCCGATACATCACAGCGATGAGCCTTTGTACTACAGGAACAAGGTGCATTCCGCTTTTAAGAGGCTCAGGAACGGACGTGTAATCTGCGGCCCTTATGAATCAGGTTCCCACCGTATCGTTGAGACGGATACATGCTTTATCGAGAATAAGAAGGCTACGGCGATAATAAGGGACTGTGCGGCGATCGCAGAACGCCTGAAGATCAGCATCTATAACGAAGTAAACGGTGAGGGTGACCTTAGAAGAGTCCTTGTAAGGACCGCTGATGCGACAGGCGAGATCATGGTCGTCCTGATCATCGGAAGTACTTATTTCAATAAAAAGAAGGCTTTTACCGATGAGCTGTTAAGGCTCCATCCCGAGATAACCACGCTTTTGATCAACATCAACAAGCGCCACGACTCCATGATCCTGGGAAGCAGTGAAGTCAAGAAAATTACCGGCAGCGGCTATATCACGGACACTATCCTTGGAAAGAAATTCAGAGTATCTGCCGATTCCTTCATGCAGTCAAATCACGCACAGGCGGAGATCCTTTATTCGGAGGCGATAAGGCTTGCCGAGTTCAAAGGCGATGAGGTCTGCATAGATACATACTGCGGCACGGGTTCGACGACGCTCTCTTTCGCGGGCTTCGTTGGGACTATCACAGGTGTCGAGATCAATGAATCCGCATATCTTGATGCCTTGAAAAACAGGAAGATCAATAAGGTCACAAACGCTGAATTCGTGCTTGGCGATGCGACGGTCTATATGGAAAAGCTCTCTAAGTCCGATACGAAGATCGACTGCGTCATATTAGATCCCACAAGAGCCGGAACCACTGTGAAGTTCATTAAGGCATGCGGCAAACTGGCTCCTTCGAAGATCGTATATATCTCCTGCTGTCCCGAGACTCTGGCAAGAGATCTCAAGGGCTTTGCAGAGCAGGGTTACAAAGCTCAGATCGCAAAGCCCGTAGATATGTTCCCCTGGACAGATAAGGTAGAGACGATAGTAATTTTGTCCAAACTTTACGACACAGAATAAATTAGGATATGATGAAGGCAATCACGAAAGCCTTTAAAACTAAGGGTGTTACCAAAATGGTGCGCCCAAAAACCAATACGGTGCTTTATAATCCGTACAGATGAAGGCACACTGAAGACACCAAACGGATGCAGGAGGTGCTCTTTATGGATTTTGGCGAAAAGATAAAAGAGTTGAGAGAAGCAAAGGGGATGACCCAGCAGAATCTGGCAGATCTTCTTTTCGTGACAAGACAGACAGTCTCAAGATGGGAAGGCGGATCCCGCTATCCCGATCTCGTCACGGCAAAGAATCTTGCCGACATCCTGGAAACGACCATTGATACCTTGATGGCTGATGACAGGGCAATGCATATTGAACAGCGGTCTAAAGCTTACGGAAGGGTTGCCGGAAAGATCGAGACGATGGTAATCGCACTTTGCGTCGCGATCAGCCTTGGCAATCTGTTCTTTTCGTGTTGGTGGCTCAGGGACTGCGTTGTAGACAAAATGTTCACTGCAGATCATTGGTATTTCCCGTTTCTTTCGATAATAGACGTTCTGTTCAGTGCATTTTTCGCGCTCATGCTGATATCGTCCATGATAAAGACTATACGGAAGGAACTCCCGATCGGGAAGACCGGTATCCTGGGTGTCATTTTCTTTATCTACAGGGGTCTTGCCAATCTCATCCTTGTATTGCTCGGTTTTGAGAGCCGCATTGCAGTAAATCCGGTAACAAAACCGGCCATTTCAGAATACGGGATAATATTCGCCCTTTGTTCAATGGTCTGCGCGGGCCTGAGCTTCCTTCTTGCGTATTTTGTATACAGATTCCTGATATCAGGCAGGATGGTCAGTCTGTTTATGTATATACTGTCCGCAGGAGTCCTTTTGCTGCTTAATTTGAACGGATACCTGGTATTCGCAGGGGCTTATTCTGAAGCATTTGTAATACCCGAGATGATTCTTTTCGCGATGCCGCTTAACGAAGCGCTCTGCGTCTTCTACGGGATAGTCATCGCGATCGGCACGCGTATAAGGTCTATTTCTCAGAAAAAAGAATAACTGAACGGACAAAATCAAGTCGTTTTTGCAATAGGGCCTATTGGCCTTAGGTTAACCCGGCCTTTTTTTCAGGAGGTGACAATATGGAACATACAGAATTTGAGGAATTTAGAAACAAAAAATTACATTCGCTTAAGGTTTGGAAGACCATCATAATCATTCACGGCATCAACCTGTTTTTCCTGGTTTACTTAGCGATCATCAGCATGATCACGAGCGGTTATGGCTTTCTTGGATTTTTCGAAGAATTGTTTGATGAGCTCGTGCATTACCCCGAGATGATCATCAGCTATGTGATCATATCAGCATATCTGAACATTTTTACGATCCCCAGACTGATAGCCTTGTATCGTATTATTGAAGCGGTAATCCTGGGCGAGAGAAAAGTCAAACATGTGCTCTTCTATGTTCTGGGTGTAGTTTTGCAGTTTGTTACCCTATTATTCGGATTGAACTACTTTCTGAGCAGGGCCCATAAGCCCGTTATCTACCTGTATCCCGAGAGCAGGACTGAAGTAGACGTCAAACTCGATCTGGACGGAAAACTGACGGTAACGTATCCCGATTACGACTTAGCTGAAGGCTGGACGGTAACCGCAGATCCTGATGGGACGCTTACTGATAAGAATGGCAGGAAATATTCCTACTTGTATTGGGAAGGCGATATCAATATCAAGCCTGATCTGAGCAAGGGCTTCTGCGTGAAAGGTGAGGACACCGCAAAGTTCCTGGAGACCGCACTCGCAGAACTTGGCCTGAATGACAAGGAGGCTGATGACTTTATCACATACTGGCTTCCTCTGATGATCGGGAACCAGTACAACGTCATCACTTTCCAGACAAAGGCTTACGAGGATGTCGCATCCCTCAGCATCTCGCCAAAGCCGGATACTGTCATCAGGGTCAACATGCTTTGGTATTCAACGGACAGACAAGTCAGTATCAGGCCACAGGATCTGACATCGGTCAATCCTCCCGGGCGAAAAGGCTTTACAGTCGTTGAGTGGGGTGGAGAAGAATATAAGATGGGTCCGCTTTGCATTGAGTCATGGGTATAAGAATATGGGCAAGATCAGTAAATTATTCTCTTTTAAACCTTCAGGACGGTTGAAGAATCCGGCATTGATATATGCCGTGATCCTGGAATCGATCCTTGTAGGAAGCATTCCTTTTGCTTTCCTGTTCCTGAAAAATTTTTCCGAGCTCCGGATGCATAGTATCCCGAACAGCTGGTACGATTATGACTGCGATGAACGATACGTTGTTACCAAGAAGGGTATTAATTTTACCGATTACTACAACAACACTACTAAGCAGTATAGCGACGGTACAAAGTTGCGGGTGCCGCCCGGTTCGAAACTTGAAGTGGCAATTGTAAGCATGGAAAACTATCCCGAAGAGCCTGCCTATATCTCCACCACTTTCTATGAATGTGACAGCGGAGTATATACTTTATGGGGCGGAATTTCGTTGGATTGGATCGAAAACCCGGAAGAGATAATCCAAGACCTTGATGCGTTAAGGGCAAGAGAAGCTGCTCAAAAGAGAGAATACACGATAAGAAGTGTCATTGGTCTTTTGTTGACTGTAATCATAACAGGCACAATAGTGTTTCTGTTATGGAAACTTTTGAAGAAACGTGAAGAATTCCACTATCTTTTCATTGCGCTTTTTGTATTGGCAGCAGCGGTCTTTTGGGTGGCAGGTCTTATGTAAAAGAGCGGGAATGAAAAATCAATAAAAGATCGTCGGAAAAGGTCCATGACCAGGCATTAAATATTGAATAATGAACATGAAAGCCATTGTTCTGGTTCAGGTATGTAAGATTAGATGTTACACTGAATTATCAGTCGTTCCGTCAAACCCTTAAGAGAGCTTCGAAAAGCCTGAAGGAGACTACCCTATGAGACTTGGCACTTCATCACCGCTAAAGCATGATTCGCCCGAAGAATGGGCTGAGAACCATGTAAAGTTAGGATTAAGATGCGTAAACTTTCCTCTTAACTGCAACGATCCCGAAGACAAGATAACCGCTTACCGTGATGCCGCCAAAGCCCACGGACTCCTGATTGCGGAAGTCGGGATCTGGAGAAATGCTTTGGCTTCAGACAGTTCCGAGCGCAGGAAGAACATGGATTACTGCATAGGGCAGTTAAGGCTTGCGGATTTTCTGGGTGCGCGCTGTGCAGTTAATGTGGCAGGAGCTTTCGGACCCAGATGGGACGGTCATTATAAAGAGAATTTCTCCGAAAATGCATGGATAGAAACTGTCCGCATGGTGCAGGAGATAATCGATACGGCAGATGTTAAGAATACGTATTTTACATTAGAGCCCATGCCCTGGATGATCCCGACAGGCCCTAAGGAATACCTTAAGCTTATTGATATGGTGGACAGGGACCGCTTTGCAGTTCATATGGACATCATCAACATGACCAATTCCGCAGACAGGTATTTTAATCCTGAAGAGTTTATAGATGAAGTTGCAGAGCTCCTCGGAGATAAGATCCGGAGCTGCCATATAAAGGACGTTCATCTTAAGGAGGAATATACTTTCCAGCTTGAAGAGTGTGCGCCCGGAAAAGGAGAGTTCCCGCTCCGCTACTATGCTGAGAAGATGAGCTCCATAGATCCTGACATGCCGGTGATCCTGGAGCACCTTAATACTGACGAAGAATACATCGAATATACGGGTTATCTGAAGGAGGTCTTAAATGGAATACTGTAGGGAATCTGACGCGAATACGATTACTCAAAAGTATATGGATTCGATCCTTATCGAAGAGAGGATCATAGATTCTGTAGTGGCTTCGACTGAGACGGAATTCCTGGGAGAGACATTTTCCAGCCCCATAATGATGCCGGCCTTCTCGCACCTTAAGAATTACAACGGAAGGGAGCTGACCGGCCTGGAGGAGTATTCGATCGCCGCAAAGAATGCAAATATCCTGAACTTTTGCGGCATGATGGAGAATGACATGTTCTCTAAGATCGCTGCGACAGGCGCGAAAACAGTCCGCATCGTAAAGCCCTACGACGACAACGGCAAGGTCAGGGACCAGATGCAGTTTGCAGAAGCTGCCGGTGCATTCGGTATCGGAATGGATATCGATCACATTTTCGGTGAGACCGGTGTAGATATCTGCGTTGGAGAGAAGATGGCCGTGCAGACTGCAGATATGCTCCGTTCATACGTTGAATCGACAAAGCTTCCGTTCTTTGTTAAAGGCGTATTGAGCGTCAGGGATGCTCTAATCTGTGCCGATATCGGCGCTAAGGCGATAATCGTAAGCCACCATCACGGCAGGATGCCCTATGCCGTTCCGCCCATGATGATCCTGCCTGAGATCAGGGAAGCTCTGGACGGAAAGGACGTTAAGATAATCGTCGACTGCGGTATCGAGAGCGGTGCCGACGTTTATAAGGCAATTGCACTGGGTGCAGATGCGGCGGCAGTCGGAAGATCGATGCTGCCTTATCTTGAGAAGGACGGAGCTTCCGGTGTTGAAGCTTATCTTACCAAAGTCCGGAACGAATTAAGGTACATCATGAGCAATACGGGCTTTGCCAGGGTATCAGACATAGACGATTCGGCACTGTGGTTTAACTAATATCCCTTTTGCCACGTTTTTTAACAGAAAATGCCACCGGCTGTTAACACCAGTTGGTGGCTTTCCATTTGCGGGCTCCGTAAAATAATGTTAAAAATAAGGGCAAAGGTGGTAGATTTATGAGAAAGTCATACTTGGACAACTTAAGATGGGTAACGGTCGTGCTGGTCGTACTTTATCATGTGTTTTATATGTATAATGCCGAAGGCATAGCAGGAACTCTCGGCAAGATAACGAACCTTAATGTACAGTACTACGACTTATATCAATACATCGTTTATCCGTGGTTCATGTTGCTCCTCTTTATCGTATCGGGAGCAAGCGCAAGATATGCACTGGATAAGCATACCGGCAAGGAATTCATTAAGAGCAGGACGACAAAGCTCTTTGTTCCTGTTACGGTCGGACTTATCGTATTCCAGTTCATTCAGGGATGGATCAACATATCGTTATCTGGTGCCACAGACATGCCTCTTGTAGTACAGGTTATCGCATGCATCTTAAGCGGTATCGGAGTTCTCTGGTATCTGCAGATGCTCTGGATCTTCTCTCTTGTTATCGTTCTTATAAAGAAGATCGATAAGGACCGCTTTTGGAACGTATGCAGAAAGACTCCTTTCTGGGTATTGCTCCTTATCGCCGGACTTGTATATGGCGCAGGACAGATCCTCAATACGCCCGTTATCGTCAGCTACAGATTCGGACTTTATTTCCTCGGATTCCTTTTGGGATATTTCGTATTCTCACACGATGAGGTAATCGAAGTAACGAAGAAATATTTTTGGCTCTTCGCAGCTATCGCAGTTGGTCTTTGCATCGCATTCTGCATCGTTTATTTCGGCCAGAACTTTGCCGATAATCCGGTATACAGATCGCCTCTGTTCCTGCTCTATGCATGGTTCGGTTCGCTTGCCATGATCGGCGGATTTGCGAAGTTCTTCGACTTCGATACGAAGTTCACGAAGTGGATGAGCTCACACAGCTGGGGTCTTTATGTCTTCCACTATCTGGGAATTTCGGCAGTCGCGCTCTACCTTGCAAAGCCCGGCCTGATACCTGCATGGGCAGCATACCTTTTGAGCACTGTTGCGGGATTTGCTCTGGCATACGCACTGTATTTTGTAATCTCGAGAATACCTGTTTACAGGTGGGCAGTATTGGGAATCACTAAAAAGAAGGAGAAGAAAAATGTTCAAGGATAATCTCGTCGAACTAAGAAAGATCCACGAATTGTCGCAGGAGGAACTGGCCGATAAGATCGGTGTCTCAAGGCAGACGCTCTCGAAATACGAGACCGGCGAATCCCTGCCCGACATTGAGAAATGCAAGCTGATTGCAGATGTTTTCGGTGTGTCGATCGACGATCTTCTGAACTACGATTCCAAGAGCAATGATAGCATGGGCCTTGCCGTTCCGCCCAAGGGGAAGCACATCTTCGGTATTGTAAAAGTAGGCGACAAGGGCCAGATCGTTCTTCCCGCAAAGGCCAGAAAGATCTTTGAGATCAACCCAGGTGACAGACTCATCGTGCTTGGAGACGAAGGCCAGGGTCTTGCGATAATCAAGGAGAAGGGTTTGCTGGATCTGTTAAGGAATGCGAAAAACATGCCTCTGAACTAAAAAAGCGTAAGACCTGCACTAAAAAGTGATAAGGAAAAGACCTCTGCATATTATCTGCAGAGGTCTTTGTTTTCGCTGTTATCCGAAATAAAACTTACTGTCCGTAAAGGATCTTGGCGTATTCGGAATCCTTATCGAGGATGATGACTGCCTTGGATCTTGCCAGAGCTTCCATTGAATCCAATCCTCTTAAGTAGTTGTAGAATGCTGCCTTGTCAGGATCGTTGTATGCAGCAGAGAGGATCTTCATGTATTCGGCTTCGCCCTGTGCTCTGATGACAGCAGCTTTTGCTTTGGCGTCAGCAACGTTGATCGAGACCTGCTTATCGGTGTCATTCTTTACTTTCTGAGCTTCTGCGTTACCCTGTGCCGTGTAGCCTGCAGCGATGTTCTCTCTCTCGGAGATCATTCTGCTGTAAACGGCTGCCTTGTTATCGTCAGGGAGGTCAAGAGCCTTGATCTCAGCGATCTCGATCTTGATGCCGTACTGGTCAATGTCAGTATTGGATGTGGTCGTGATCGCATTTGTAAGAGTATTTCCTCTTGCAGCGATGATCTCATCCTGAGTCATTGAGGAGATGGTGTTCTTGGTTGCGTTATATACTGCAGCGCCGATCCTTTCCTCGGCTCTGTTCTGAAGACCACCCAGTGTCTGATAGTACTTTACCGGATCTGTAACTCTCCAGATAACGTAGTTGTCTGCGATCATAGACTTCTTATCAGAAGTGATGACGTCAGATGCCGGAATATCGTAGAGCATCTTTCCTGTGTAGATCGATACCGTATCTTCGATAAAAGGTGCATGGGCATGAAGTCCTGTTTCCGTAACGGTAGCTTTTGCTTTGCCGAGCCTTACTACGATGGCTGCCTCATTGGGATTCACAGTGAATACTGCTGAACCGGCAACAATAACACCGGCGATCAATGCAATAAGTATCAGAACTGATATGGATATTTTCTTTTTCATGATCAATTACCTCCGTTGTTATCAGTGTTAGCAGGTGCTGAAGTAGCAGGATCTGCTTTGGTAAAAGAGTCGAGAGGGTAAACAGTTGAAGTGCTGCCGTCCGTGATGATGACCTTGCAGTTAGGGAGTACGGATTCGATCCTCTCGTAGAATAATCTTCTCTTTGTGACGAAGGGGAACTGCTTGTATTCTTCGTAGATCTTGTTGAATCTTTCGACCTGACCGTTAGCTTCAGCGATCCTTGCAGCCTTGTCAGCCTCAGCGGCCTGAATGATGGAGTCTGCCTCTGCCTGTGAATTAGGAAGCTGGTTGTTCTTGTACTCGAGAGCCTTGTTCATGGCGGTATCGGCGCCCTGCTTTGCATTCTCGACGGACTTGAATGCCGCGATGATCTCAGGCGTAGGAGGTTCTGAATCTTGGATGGTGATGTTGACTACGGTAAGTCCGATATCAGTCCTCTCAAGCTCGCTTAAGATGGCTGCCTTTACATCTGCCTGGATCTGACCCTTGGCTGTAGTCATTGCCTCATCGACCGTATAGTTGGATACTACTGTTCTGATGTTGGCCATCGTGATATTTGAGAGAGTCATTTCCGGACTGCGTGATGCATAAACATATGCAATAGGATCTGAGACTCTGTATTCAAGATAGAAGTCGATGTTTAAGAGGTTGAAGTCAGAAGTGATCATGATGCCGTTGTCGGTATCAGTGATGTTCTGGCCGTTCGCAGTGACCGTATAGCCGATTCCCGTGCCATGAGTTGTCATGTCAACCTTTCTTACTGACTGCCAGGGAGCCTTGAAATAGAAACCCGCAGTATCCACCTTAACGATAGAACCGAACTGGGTGACTATCGCATTGTGCTGCTCGTCAACTGAATAAAAGCATCTGAAAAGACAGATGATAACGAATAAAGCGATGACGGATGCCAGAACAATGCTCTTGATCCTGTTAAACGTCTTTACCGTGGCTTCATTTGGTATTGTCTTAATGTTTGCCATATTTGTTTTTCCTTTCCTTATTGATCCGCGAAAAATTATACTCTAATACTCATACACGGTATATCCGCAATTTACATATATCGGGAGCCTAAGTGACTAATTTGTCACTTAGGAATTCATTTTTAATGCCTTCCCGTCTGTTACTATTTGCTTATCACGAGTATGGAGGACACACATGGAATTATTAAGATGTGAAAATATCAGCAAAGTGTACGGCAGTGGGGATGGTAAGACCGTTGCTTTGCAGGACGTTTCTTTCTCAGTAGAGAAGGGTGAATTCGTATCGATCGTAGGAGCTTCGGGTTCGGGAAAATCCACGCTCCTTCACATCATCGGCGGCGTTGACAAGCCGACATCGGGAAAGGTCTTCATCAACGGAACAGACATTCATTCGCAGAACGAAGATAAGCTTGCGATCTTCAGAAGAAGACACATAGGACTTGTATATCAGTTCTATAATCTCCTTCCTGAGCTTAACGTCGATGAGAACATCGTGCTGACGCACATGTTAGACGGCAGAAAGCCCGACAAGGAAAGACTTGACCAGATCGTCGAGTACTTGGGACTTAGTGACAGAAGAAGCCATCTTCCGAACGAACTGTCAGGCGGACAGCAGCAGAGAGCATCGATCGGAAGAGCGCTCTTCTCAAAGCCTGAGCTTCTTCTCGCAGACGAGCCTACGGGCAACCTCGACAGAAAGAACAGCGCCGAGATCGTAGAGCTCTTAAAAGAATCCAACAGAAAATTCGGACAGACATTGATCCTTATCACGCACGACGAGAACATCGCTCTTCAGGCAGACAGGATCATCTACATGGAAGACGGAAATATCACTAAAGATGACCGTATCAGGGTTACGGATCTCATGGGCCGCGAATAAAAGGATAATAGGAAAAACTTAGGGGAATTAAAATGAGAAACACAAAGATAGTTCATCAGGTGACTTTAAAGCACATGAAGATGAATAAAAAGCGCACGGTATTGTCTATCGTCGGAATCGCGCTGATGGTGATGCTGCTTACATGCGTATTCGTAGGTAAGGACACGGCGTTCAATTATTTTGTCGATATCGGCTCGGCAAAGAACGGTTCTTATCACTATGCCGTATATGACATCAACAAAGACAAGCTCAACATGATCAGGTGTTTTGAAGAGGTTACGGAAGTAGGCGTTACCGAAGATCTTGCTCTTACCGAGTTTGATAAGTCAGCAAATCCCGAAAGACCTTTTCTTAACATAAGAAGGTATTCACCTGATGCAATGAAGTGGATGAACATCAAGGTTGTTGAAGGAAGACTTCCTGAGAATGATCAGGAGATCGTAGTAAGCGAAAGTGCAATACGGGAAGGATCGGCGATCGGTATCGGCGATAAGTTCAAGGCTTCGACTTTTAAGAGATATATCAGGAATAATTCCGATAACGACGGATATCTCGCATTTCCACTTGTCCAGCTTCCGGCACACGAGACAGTAGAACTGCCTTTTAACATGTTCTACATCGATCCTCAGTCGGATGACGGCAAAGCGTTCTATGAAACTCATGAAGAGATCCATGAACCTACCGGTTTTTCACACGAATATACAGTAGTAGGAATAATAGAGACACCTGTCTTCGAGAGTGGGGGGTGTGCGTGGTATGCGGCCATCTCTGCCGTAGATGAATCGACACTTCAGAATGAGACGTTCAATGCGCTTCTTATGACAGATACGAACAAAGAACAGTATACTTTCACTGAAGCCATGAGAAACCTGGTCGGCGCAGAGAATTTTGACTCTAATGACAGTGTTCTTATCTTCTCAGGTAATTCATCAGAGAATGCGCTTAACTTTATCGTAAAGGCTATGCAGATATTCTTCGTGGTTCTTATCGCATTGATATCTGTCATGCTCATATACAATGTTTTCGCGCTCTCATTTGACGAGAGAGCCAAGTACCTGGGCATGTTATCCTCTGTCGGTGCGACCGGCAAGCAGAAGAGAAGTTCTGTTTACTTTGAAGCATTTGCGCTTCTTATCCCGTCTTTGCCGATTGGTTTTATCGCCGGTCTCGGAGTCGTTAAGGCAGGAGCAAATTGGGCAGGCCCGATGGCACAGAAACTGTTTAACTTTGACGGTTCTGCCGTGCTCGACATGGATCCTGAGCTTTCCATAACTCCTTTAGCTGTTCTGATCATTATCCTGCTCAGTGCTGTAACGGTATTTATATCAGCCCTGATCCCGGCGCGTAAGATCAGCAAGGTAGGACCTATCGAAAGCATCAGAGGCACTAAGAAGTCCGCCAAAACAAGGAATAAGGCAAAGGCAGATCCGGACAGATTTATAAACAGATCAGTTACCGGGATGCTCTCCTCAAGATTTCTGAAGAATGATAAGAGCAAGTCATTCGGAATCATCAGAGCTGTTGCAATATTCTTCCTGGTTACGGTAACGGTATACTTCGGATCATCTCTTCTTATTCTGATGGTTAATTACAAACTCCAGGATAACAGCGTGAAATATGCATGTTCGAAGGACAGAAAGTATGTCGTATCAATGTACGGCTCAAGATATGAAGTCGATTTTGGAGAAATTGCCGATTCAATCAGGAAAACCGAAGGCGTTACAGATATCACAGTCTGCAAAGGTGATCACTGGGCATTATACGTAGATAACGACTCATTAAGTGATGAGTATTGGGATGCATACTACCAGATCGTCAGCATGTATTATCCGGCCGGACAATACAGCAAGGATGACTTCCTGAAAGAATACAAACTGGGATATGACGCCAGATCTCAAATAGGCGTAATCGCTTTTGAGGATGAGGTGTTCAATAAGATGGCAAAAGAAACAAACGCATTATCTTATGGTGACGGTGAGCTGCCATGCATACTCCTGAACAATACTTCATTCTCAACAGACCAATACGGTATTGCCGGTAAGTCTCCGAGAGATTACAAATACATAGAAGTAAATAATCCCTTTGCACCTGAAAAGGGCGGCGTGCTTCCGGTATATCCTGCGGCTTTGACCAGAGATGAAGCTATAGAGCGCGGTTATAATCCGGATGAAATAGATTTCCCCGAGATCGAACTTGACGGACCTGCTGATCTTAAGATCATAAACAAAGTCCAAACTAAAGATATCGGCGGCTATCTTTCCGGTTCAGGCGACATGGCCATATACTTCATCGTGCCTATGAGCGTTGCAGACTATATCGATAAGATCAACGCGACTCCGTTATCGACATTAGTTTTCTTCAATTGCGATAATCAGGACAGCATCAATAATCTTTCTGCTTCATTAGCACAGCTGGAAGACAAAGGCGCAGGTGTACACCTTATGACGACAAGCACCGGCGGCGCTGAATATAAGGAGATCATTGCATATCTTATCAGGATCATACTTATAATATTCACGACCATTGCATCTGCTATCTGTCTGTTGAATGTATACAGTTCGATCTCGGCTCTGACGGTTGCAAGAAGAAAGCATTTCGCGATCCTGAAGTCTATGGGATCAACATTTAAGCAGCTCATAAAGACTGAATTCC
>JAEEGH010010940.1_pt1 | contig 20684 bp, 12 predicted proteins | sample 9134181 | NCBI WGS metagenome assembly JAEEGH01 (sample SAMN16246544, study PRJNA631951) | gut metagenome | biome: gut microbiome; feature: rumen; material: DP-attached | host: Bos | place: Iran: Karaj | collected 2018-10
CGAGTATGCTGAGAACGGCCGCCTGCCGATGACCGCCACCCAGGCCGAAGCCGGTAGCGTCAGCAACGTGCTCATCGAGCAGATTTGTCAGGCCATCCGCGAGCTCGGCTACACGGTGACAGCCGGCGTGGGCCGCTCCAACTTCAAGGTCGACATCGCCGTATCGGCAAAGGACAATCCCGAACGCTACATTCTGGGCATACTCTGCGACGGCAAGAGCTACTACGCCACCAAGACCACCCGCGACCGCGAGATTGTCCAGCCCAACGTCCTCCAGATGCTCCACTGGCGCACCCTGCGCATCTACAGCATCGACTGGTACGAGAACCGCGAGCGTGTCATCAGCCAGATTCGCGAGGCCCTCAGCGAGGCCGAGAGCGCCCGTCCCGCTCCCGTCAAGCCCGAGGCCCCGAAGCCCTCTTACGCCTTCTCTGTGGAGAGCGCCAAGCCCTCGGAGACTGTCGAGGAGGCCGTCCGCAATGCCCACCAGCGGCCTTACCAGGAAGCCCAGCTGCCGCCGCCACCCGTCGACAAGCAGAACTACAACCCCGAGCGCGTCTACAACCGCGACACCATCCGCCGCATCCTGAAGGTCGAGCAGCCCGTCAACGACGGCTACCTCTGCAAGCGGCTCGCCCGCTACTTCGGCTTCGGTCATGCCGGTGCCAACATCCAGCGGGCTGTCGAGCTGGCAGCCGCCAATTTCTACCGCGAGCCCCTGCTCAACGGCAGCGGCTTCACCCTCTGGCTCGACCACGAGAGTGCCGACGCCTGCGACTTCTACCGCTCGCCCTCGCAGCGCACCATTGCCGACATCCCCGACCGCGAGATGATCAGCGTCATCCGCGAAATCGTCGCCGAGGAGTTCTCCCTGCCCGTCGAGCGCATAGCCAGTCTCGCCGCCAAGAAGCTCGGCTTCGCCAGCTCGGGCGTCAAGATCAGCGAGGCCGTCAACGCCCTCATTGCCGTACTCGAGCGCCAGTCAGTCATCACCGTTCACAACGGCCTCGTCTCCATGACCGAGAGCATCAGTTAGCAGCCTATGACGACCGAAGACTATTTGAACAAGCCGTATTGGGTGGTCGACATACTGCCCCAGCAAGTGCCTGCCGATAGCCCGGGCCAGTACTTCACTATCGAGAAATACTATCTCGAGCATCCGCAGATAGACCACATCTACCGCAAGTTCACCAACATCCTGCTCAAGCTCAACTGCTATTACCATATCGATATCAGCACCGACGGCGATGAATGGACAGCGAATCCCGCCCCACACCAGCTGGAGGCCGCATTCCGTGAGCTGATGGCCAACAAGCAGATGCTCTACTTCATCCTGCGCCCCGCCGATGTCATGATAATCCTCAGCGGCGACGATACCAACATGACCGTCTATAATCCCTCAGATGAAGCCATAGCGCTAATCCGCTCCATAGCCGCCTCCGAGGCCCTGTTTTTCTGGAAACCATAATCGGCAATCTGGATGATACAGAATACAGAAATACAGTTTTTTAGAGGCGGGTGCGTGCAGACAGGTAAGAATGTGTATAATTATATTATACTATATATATATTATATTTATATAATATAAATAGTATATTCTTGTTAACAGGATTTGTGGTGGCTTAAAATAAAACTGTATTCTGTATTCTGTATCCAAGTTCGTGATCTTGGACTTGTAGCTGTATACGAGAAGTCGTCCGGCGACGGCAAACTGGGGCAGTTAAGACGTCTAACTGCAGCAGTTGGAACAGCTAAAACGGCCAATTAGCTCACGAAGCCGGCAACGAGGAGGACAAGCTGACGAAGAAGGCGCTGCTCGAACAGGCCACCTTCCATCTGAACGACTATGTAGAGATCATGCAGAGCGACAAGACCGACAAGCACGGCAATCCGCTGACCTACCAGAAGCGTACGAAGATCAGCCTGCAGGGGCGAATCGTAAGCCCCCTCCCCCCTCCCCCCGGAGGGGGAGGCTATTGAGGAGTGAGGAGATGAGGGGATATCGGGTGTAGATTGTAGTAGCCGCGCTTACAGCATTCCTGACGGCACTGGGAATGACCTCGTGCATGGGCTACGGCCCGTTATGAGGGTACTAATGGACTACTCACAGGGGGAACTCGTGATTCCCCCTGTGATTCCTTTCAAACCTTCTCCGTGTAACGAAAGAACCGCAGTTACATCTGGTTCCGAGCATATTCAGCAATCCTTTTTCCTCTCTTTTCTACAAATTCGACTTGTAAGTCAATCCATTTGAGGTATTCATCGAGAGTCTTTGGCATTGGCATGCTGACAAAGAGTGGAGTGTCAAGTGAAAACTTTACGTTATAATCCTGATCTACACAATCTTGAAGCAGGAAGAAATCTACATAGCCTTTAAAATCAACAAATAGTTCAAAAAATGCCCTGTCTTTATTCAATGCAGTATCTAAGGGTGTTGGCTCTCCCGCATAGAATCTGCGAATACATTCAAGTGTTAAGTCCCACCTATCGCACACTTTCACGCTGCATCCTCTTGCCTGGTTCATACTCCATCGATGCATAGGAAAGATGATGGAACCGCCTATCGTATAGGTTTTATGCCAATATTCTTTCTTCCACTCTGCGAAATGGGGAATATGTTGCTCCACATATTCCTTTAGAGGAAATCGCCAATGCAAGAAACTGGCTGTAATAGAATCACAGCCAAACCACATATCGCCCCATTTAAGACAATTCTTTTCGATTTTCAACTGCATCATCTGCCCATTGGGCAAAGGCTTACTCCATAACGCTTGATGATATGCCTTCAATGTCTTGCTCGCATAATCAGGGTCTTTACCGTTACTGTCGGTTTGGACATCAAAGTGAATGTCAATTTCTTGTATATTCATAGTTCATCAGTGTTATATGTTGGGAAATTCCTTTTAATAACATTTATAACAATTATTCGGCATTGCGATAAGTTTTGGCAGTATCTACAGCTCAAAGACGGGAAGGGGGCATGGGGCTGCGCGTGGGCTAAGCTAAGCATTACTACATTATTGACTCACCACCTTCTAGGCCTTTTTCTTTTTATTCCTGAAGGCCTACTTTTGCGAGTTGACAATTTACCACCAAGAGCTAAGCCAACCAATGCTCCACAAATGTTGAAAACAGCATTAGCAGCTTTACGAGCATCTCTATTTACCCTTTTATCAAGATTATTTGTCATAACTTTAGTCTTTTATAGCGTTGTATCTCAATTAATGCATTTAGTTATTCTTGTCCCAAAAGGACGTTCTGAGCGCAAATATAATCAAAAATATTGAGGATACGACAATTCGCAACATAAATTAAGAAAAGAGTGGTATTTCTCTGCCCTTATATTACGTTAATCTTCCCAAATTGTTTCTTTGTTACAACCTTTATTCGTAACTTTGCAACGAAAAGAAAAAGGTATGAGATTTCTATATGTACTTCTGCTCGCAATGAGCTGCATGGGAGCAACGGCCAAGAACACGATATACAGCCCGATGGTGAAGACGCTGCAAGTGGTGGTGAATCAGGACTGGCTGTCGCCACCCGTGATGCGGATGGGTACGGACGACGTGCTGAACGTGGCGTTCGACGAGCTGTCGCACACCTACCACCGGTTTATTTATAGGCTGGAACGCTGCGAGGCCGACTGGTCGACGGCGGAGGACGTGTTTGAGAGCGACTGGCTGGAGGGCTTCAACGGCAACCCGATTGAGGACTACGAGAACTCGCTGAACACGACGGTGCTCTACACCCACTACCGGCTGCAGATTCCCAACGAGCGCTGCCGGCTGAAGATGAGCGGCAACTACCGGCTGCACGTGTACGACGAGGAGGAAGGCGACGAGGAGGACGTGCTCTGTGCGGAGTTCCGCGTGGTAGAGCCGCTGATGAACGTCGGGCTGAACGTGACGACGAATACCGACATCGACTTCAACCTGAGTCACCAGCAGGTGGCGATGACCGTCGGCTACGGCAGCCTGAGCGTGACCAACGAGGCTGCGCAGGTGTGGACGGTGGTGATGCAGAACGGGCGCGAGGACACGCAGAAGGTGAACGTCAGGCCGAACTACATACAGCCGGGAAAACTGGTCTGGGAGCACAACCGCAACCTGATTTTCGATGCGGGCAACGAGTACCATAAGTTTGAGGTGCTCGACGTAAGCCACACGACGATGGGGCTCGACCGCATTCTGTGGGACGGCCACCACTATCAGGCCTACCCCTTTGCCAACGCGCCGCGCCGCAGCTACGTGTACGACGAGGACGCCAACGGTGCGTTCTACATCCGCAACAGCGACAACATCGAGAACGACCGCACGTGCGACTACGTCTACGTGAACTATAAGCTGGTGCCGGCAGCGCAGTATGACTGCGACGTCATCGTCGACGGCGACTGGACGACGGAGCAGGACGGCGACTACGTGATGAGCTACGACGAGAGCGACAGGAGCTACAACGCGCGGATACTGCAGAAACAGGGCTACTACTCGTACCAGTACCTGCTGCGACGGCCCGACGGACAGACGGCGGTGGTGCCCGAGGAGGGCTCGTTCTTTGAGACGGAGAACAAGTACCAGGCCTTTATATATTATAAAGGTGTAGCCGACAGGACTTGGCGGCTCGTGGGCTATCAGCAGATCTACCTGCGCTGAAAAAAGCTATTAAAGTTGTTTAAAACACAACGCTTTTTGCCATTTTTTTAGTAATTTTGCACGCCAAATACACAAACATACACAAATACACGTAAAAAAACGATGGCAAAGATTACGAAAGAGGCCGCTCTCGCTTATCATGAGAACGGTCGCCCAGGAAAGATTGAAGTGAAGCCCACGAAGGCTTACCGTACGCAGACTGACCTCAGCCTGGCTTACTCGCCGGGCGTGGCCTACCCCTGTCTTGAGATTCAGGATGACCCCAATGCAGCCTACCGCTATACGGACAAGGGCAACCTTGTGGCCGTGATATCGAACGGTACGGCCGTTCTTGGTCTGGGCGACATCGGCGCCATGTCGGGCAAGCCCGTGATGGAGGGTAAGGGTCTGCTGTTCAAGATCTATGGCGGCATCGACGTCTTTGACATCGAGGTGAACGAGAAGGACCCCGAGAAGTTCTGCGAGGCTGTGGAGCGCATTGCCCCGACCTTCGGCGGCATCAATCTGGAGGACATCAAGGCGCCCGAGTGCTTCTATATTGAGGAGCGCCTGAAGCGGACGCTCGACATACCTGTGATGCACGACGACCAGCACGGCACGGCCATCATCTCGGCTGCCGGACTGAAGAATGCGATGGAGGTCATCGGCAAGGACATTGCGAAGGTGAGGATTGTGGTGAACGGTGCCGGCGCTGCCGCTATCTCGTGTACCAAGCTCTATATGGCCATCGGCGCACGTAAGGAGAACATCGTGATGCTCGACTCGAAGGGCGTCATCTCGACCAGCCGTACCGACCTGAACGAGCAGAAGCGCTTCTTCGCCACTGAGCGCACCGACATCAAGACGCTGGCCGAGGCCGTCAACGGTGCCGACGTCTTCGTCGGACTGTCGAAGGGCAATGTGCTGACGAAGGAAATGGTGAAGACGATGGCCAAGGACCCCGTCATCTTCGCGCTGGCCAACCCCGTGCCCGAAATATCGTATGAGGACGCTATGGAGGCACGCCCCGACACGCTGATGTCGACGGGCCGCACGGACTATCCCAACCAGATTAACAACGTCATCGGATTCCCCTATATCTTCCGCGGGGCACTCGACGTTCACGCTACGGCCATCAACGAGGAGATGAAGTTGGCCGCCGTCAACGCTATTGCCGACCTGGCGAAGCTGCCCGTGCCCGATGTGGTGAACGACGTCTACAAGGTGAACAACCTGCGCTTCGGCCGCGACTACTTCATTCCGAAGCCTGTAGACCCGCGACTCATCTCGGAGGTCAGCGCCGCCGTAGCCAAGGCCGCCATCGACAGCGGTGTGGCCCGCAGGCAGATTGAGAACTGGGACGAGTACAAGGACTCGCTCTCGGTGCTGCTCGGACAGGAGACGAAGCTTACGCAGAAGCTGTATGCTACGGCTGCCGCTCATCCGCAGCGCGTGGTGTTTGCTGAGGCCGTCCACCCGACGATGCTGAAGGCTGCCGTACAGGCCAAGGCCGAAGGCATCTGCCAGCCCATTCTGCTCGGCAACGACGAGTTTATCACGAAGTTGGCCCAGAGCCTCGACCTCAGTCTTGAGGGCATCGAGATTGTGAACCTGCGTCACCCGAACGAGCAGGAGCGCCGCGAACGCTATGCCCGCATACTGACCGAGAAGCGGCAGCGCGAGGGCTACACCTACCAGGAGGCCAACGACAAGATGTTTGAGCGCAACTACTTCGGCATGATGATGGTTGAGACGGGCGAGGCCGACGCCTTCATTACCGGTCTCTATACGAAATACTCGAACACGATCAAGGTTGTCAACGAGGTGATTGGTATTCGTCCTGAGTACCAGCACTTCGGGGCTATGCACATCATCAATTCGCCAAAGGGAACATTCTATATTGCCGATACGCTGGTGAACGAGAATCCCGACAGCGACACGCTCGTCGACATTGCCAAGCTGGCATCGACGGCTGTGCGGTTCTTCAACGAGAAGCCCGTCATCGGCATGATGAGTCACTCTAACTTCGGCAGCTCGACCAGCGCCGGAGCCCGCAAGGTGAAGCGCGCCGTTGAGCAGATGCAGGAGCTCTATCCCGACCTGCCCATCGACGGTGAGATGCAGCTGGACTGCGCCCTCGACAACGAGCTGCGCGACGAGCAGTATCCCTTCACCCGACTGAAGGGCAAGAAGGTGAACACGCTCATCTTCCCCAACCTGACGTCGGCCCGCTCGAGCTACAAGATGCTGCAGATGCTCGATGCCGACGTCGAGATTATCGGCCCGATTCAGATGGGACTGAACAAGGCCATCCACTTCATCGACTTCGGTGCCTCCGTCCGCGACGTGGTGAACATCGTGGCCGTTGCCACCATCGACGCCTATGTCGACAAGGTGAAGAGCCGCATCAACGCGAATAACAAATAAGAAGGAATGAGCCATAAAGTCGTTATCTCGTTGGCTTCAAACCGTTTTCAAGTGAAGAATCTCTCCCGGGCACGCCGATGCCTGGAAGAGATTCTTTCGGATTTACACTATACAGGCGAGCTGTGGACAGAACCGATGGGCAAGAGCAGCCGTCGCGACGCTTACCTGAACCAGTTGGTTTCAGGAACAACAGAGCTGAGCGAGGACGAACTGAATGCGCGGTTGAAGCAAATGGAAAACAGCTTTGGCCGTAACGACCAGAAACGCCTGTTGGGCATAGTTCCCATTGACCTCGACATCCTTTTGTTTGATGACGGGAAACGGCACCTGCGCGACTGGGAGCGACCCTATGTCAAGGAATTGGTGGGGGAGCTTTAGACACAAAGAGCGGGATACGGGAATCGAACCCGCCTCCCAGGCTTGGGAAGCCCGTGCACTACCGATGTGCTAATCCCGCTTCAACAAAATTTCTTGATTTTTGGAGCCGATACCCGGACTCGAACCGGGGACCCACGCATTACGAATGCGTTGCTCTACCAACTGAGCCATATCGGCAACACATGTACACCCGCAGGGGCTCGAACCCTGGACACCCTGATTAAGAGTCAGGTGCTCTACCAACTGAGCTACGGGTGCATCCGCTTGTTTTGTGTCTCAAAAAGAAAGAGGGTTTAACCTCTTTTTACTGTTGTACACCCGCAGGGGCTCGAACCCTGGACACCCTGATTAAGAGTCAGGTGCTCTACCAACTGAGCTACGGGTGCAACTGCTTTTTTCATTTGCGGGTGCAAAGGTACACATTTTATTTCAAGTAACCAAACTTTTTGACGCTTTTCTTAAAAAAAAGTTTTTATGCCTTCTGTTGCTCGGGATTGTTACCCTCTGTGTATGCCTTTTTTCACCCCAGCACTGCGCATTACAGACTGCCAAAAACAAGAAAAAGTTCTTGGCTGCGTAAAATCACACTAAAAAGCTTGCGGGAAAGAAATATTCTTTGTACTTTTGCAGCGTAAATATTACGCAGTATATAACAAAAAGGTTATTGTAGCTGGAGTTTTGAAATTCCGTTTTTAATTTACAAGAATGAGAGCACTGTTATTACACAATTCAAGCGTCGTATATGAAGCGGCCGCCGAAGTGCCTGCGCTGACAAGTATTCGCAATGTGCTTGTCAGAGTTCATTATGCAGGAATATGCCGAACCGATCTGGGCATAGCCAAGGGTGTCGTGCCTGCTAAGGACGGCATCATTCTGGGGCATGAATTTTGTGGCACGATAGCTGGATTCCTGAATGGTGAGGAACAGATGGACGGCTGGAGGCTCGGCGACGCAGTCAGTGCCAACCCGATGGCTTTTGGCTGCGATGACGATACGATGTGTGGCAAAGACTGCGATGGCGCTTTTGCCGAATATATTGCAGTTCCTTGCAACGCATTGGTAAAGTTGCCGCCCCGCCTGCTTACGCCTTCAGGCGCCTTCCTCGAACCTGTTGCTGCCGCACTTGCTCCTCTGAAGTATATCAGCGGCAGGACCTGCATATTCGGCTCGACCCGGATTGCAGAGCTGGTGCTGCAGGTGGCGAAAGTCATGGGGCACGACAACATTGAGCGAATAACCCATGTAAGCGACTTTCAGAGCAGTGCTTATGACTGCATTGTAGAGACGGAGCCAGACAACATCGATGCTTACACAGACGCCTTGAAGCCGGGCGGCCTGCTGGTGCTGAAGTCCAGGTCGTTTTCCCCCAGTGCGTTCACAGCCAACACCATCGCCATGAAAGAGTTGCGCATACAAGGAGCACGGTATGGCGATTTCAGTTTGGCAGGTCATCTCTTGTCGAGGAATGACGCTAACCTTAACGCTAACCTTGATACGGCCACCCTGTTTGGGAATGTATATGACCTTGCAGAGTTTGAGACAGCCTTTGCAGAAGCCGGTCAGCCTGACAGCAAAAAGACATTCTTCAAGATATGTGCGGAATAGTAGGAATGATTCATCGTGGGGCACCGCCCGACCTCAACAGTCTTGCGGCAGCTCTCGACGCGTTGAGGCTTCGCGGACCTGATGATTGCGGAATGTGGCACGACGAGCATGTAGCCTTGGGCCACAGGCGTCTGTCGATTGTTGGCGTGAAGCGTGGTCACCAGCCAGTCTGTTCGCCCGATGGAATGATCGTCATCGTGGTCAACGGAGAGTTCTATGACTACAAGCGGCTCCGTCATGAACTTTCTGATGCCTATTGCTTCCAGACGGATTCCGACAGCGAACTGCTGATACCCCTTTACCTGAAATATGGTTATATGGAGATGATGAAGCATCTCAGGGGCGAGTTTTCGTTCATACTCTATGACAAGCGGCACCACCTTGTCGTAGCAGGAAGAGACCGCTTTGGCATCAAGCCCTTATGCTGGTATGATGATGGTGAGAAACTGATTCTCGCCTCTAAGGCCAAGGCCGTTCATGCCTGTGGCATCAAGGCCGAGTGGGACGATTACAGCCTGATGCAGGCATTGTCGATACAGTATCAGCCCGTCAATCGTACATTCTTCAAAGGCATCCGGCAGTTGGAGCCGGGCCACTTGCTTGTGTGGCAATCCGACTCAGGGGTGAAAGACTTTGAGTATTGGGACATGCGATATCCTGTTGACGCTAACGCTAAGTTCGATGCGACGTGTCGGGAGAAGCAATATGTCGATGAGTTCCGTGAACTGCTGTTCGAGTCAGTTCGCCTTCGCCTTCAGGGCGATGTGCCAGTATGCTGTCATCTCAGTGGCGGCCTTGACTCCAGTTCCGTAGTGGGCATCATGTCGCACCTGACCGACGAGCCCGTTCACTGTTTCTCGATAGTCTTTCCTCAGGCCGACACCGAGTACGACGAAGACGCATACGCCACCGAGACCGTCAGACGATGCGGCGCAGTGATGCACCGGGTTGAGGTCAGTCAGCACGATATACTGCAGTATCTGCCCGAAGCCGTATTCCATAGCGAAGGACTGGCGGTGAACGGACATCTCGCCTGCAAGTATCTTCTCAACAGGGCAATCCGCAAGGCCGGCTTCAAGGTTGCGCTGACTGGCGAAGGAGCCGACGAATGTCTGGCGGGCTATCCGCATCTGCGCAAAGACCTTTTTGCCATGTTGCCGACGGCGGAGAAAGAGATGCTTACCCAAAAACTCTACAGCACCAACCTTGCCATTACCGGAACAGAAATTGCCGTCGGCGACACCATTGACTGTCGCGGCCTTACAGAGAAGCTGGGCTTCCTCCCGTCCTTTCTTGCAGCCAAAGCCAGCATAGGTTACAAGATGTACCGTCTTCTCAGCAACGATATGCTTCAGCGTTGCAGCAGCCACGACTTCCTGTCTGAGATGGCAGACCGCCATCATGCCGACGTAAGGCTTCGCGGCGTGCATTCCGTCAACAAGTCGCTGTACCTGTGGAACAAACATGCGCTCTGCAATTACATCTTAGGTACGCTTGGCGACGGATGCGAGATGTCGGCCTCAGTGGAAGGGCGACTGCCGTTTCTCGACCACCGGCTTTTTGAATATGCCGCAAATCTGCCTATGCAGCTGAAGATAAAAGATAATGTCAACGAGAAATACATTCTGAAAGAGGCTGCGCGGCCCTACATCACCAACCGCGTTTACCAGAGACAAAAGCATCCCTTTCAGGCTCCGCCGCTGACGCGATTCTTCACCCAGTCGGAGTATTCGCAAATCTGCGACGAGTTGACTTCCTGCGACATGATGAGAATGGGCATTTTCAATAACGCTGCGGTCGCTGCACTGCTCGAGTCACTTCCCTCGATGAGCATAGTTGATCAGACCGCCTACGAGCCTGTGGTTATGCTGATGCTTACCATATATTATATGAACCAGACACTAATGAACGGAAACGATGGAGACAAACAGCAATAACGAGAAATGGTGGATTGACTTCTTTAAAGGCGACTTTACCGAAGTGGTACTCAATCAGCAAGCGGCCGAAACCGTGAGCTTCATGAAAGAGGTCGGGCAGGTGCTGCCCGGCATGAAGGCTTTCGACCAATGTTGTGGCAAGGGCTACCTGACTCACGAACTTGACAAGGCCGGGCTGACTGTCACGGGCATTGACATCTCGGAGCCGTATATTGAATATGCCCGCTCGCAACTGTCTTCTGAGCGCACTGAATTTGTGTTGGGCGATGCTGAGACCTGTCTGAGACCTGCCGAGTTTGACATCTGCATCAACTGGAACACCAGCTTCGGCTATCATCAGACTGACGAGGAAAACGAACGGATGCTGATTCCCTTCAGCGAAAACCTGAAGAAGAACGGGCAGTTCTTCTTCTCGACAATGAACCCTCTGTTCATCAGCCGCCACTTCCAGCGCTTTATTGTCAAGCAGGTTCCTTCTGGCGACAGCACTATCATTACCATCCGCGAAAGCAGGATTGAGCAGGGCATGATGAAGTCTGACTGGCTGATTGTCTATCCTGACGGCCACCGCGAGACGGCATACGGACAGACAAAGCTGTATAGCGTTGAGCAGTTCACGACTATGTTCCTTCGCTATGGGCTCCGTGTGGAGAAAGTCTATGGCGACATTGCCCTTTCTCCCTACGATGAAGACCATCCAAGCATGATTCTATATGGACACAAGCTATAATGACATTCTTTCAGTCTTGCAGCATGTCTGCCAGACTTGCCCTGAGCAGACCGCAGTGGCTGAGGGCGACAGCGTGATGCTCTCCTACCGGCAGCTGTGGCGGCAGGCGCTACAGGTGGCCGAATATGTGAAATGCAACGCTGGCGGCAGCACGTTCGTAGGCCTGAACCTGCCTAAGTCGGCGGCTTACATCGTCGGCATGATAGGCAGCTGGATGGCAGGAAAGGCTTTCGTTCCCATCGGGACCGACTTGCCCCCGGCCCGCCAGAGATTTATCAGAGACCATGCTGACATAAAGCTCTGTCTGGACAACGACACCCTCCGCCAGGCTCTCAGCATCCCCCTCAGGGACTCAGCAGACTTCGTCGTTGCCCCGTGTGCACCACAGTCTCCGGCTTACATGATTTACAGCTCAGGCACTACGGGCACTCCCAAAGGCATACTCGTGGGTCATGCCGGACTTTGCAACTTGGCCAGATGCCAGCAAAGGGCTTTTGGCGTCGACAGCCGTTCGCGCTACTTGTTCTTTCTCTCTGTCAATTTCGACGCCTCTGTTTCCGACATACTGGTCACTCTTACATCGGGAGCCACGTTGTTGATAGAGCCTGTGACTCAAGAAGAGCTGGCCCTGACGCTGTTTGACGTGATAGAGCGGCGGGGAGCTACCCACACCGACATTCCGCCGTCGCTGCTGAAGATGCTGAATCCCCAGCGGCGTCCTGACTGCCTGCAGACGATAGTCATTGGCGGCGAGCCCGCCGACATCGCTACCGTCAGGCTTTGGAGCGCTCTCTCCCCCTTGGCGGGAGCTGGAGGGGGCTTTAGGCTCATCAATGTCTATGGTCCGACGGAGGCAACCGTCTGCACCAGTATGTGCCAGTGCGATGCTGATTGGGACGCACCGCTCTTGGGCGATGTGCTTGACGACACTCATTATCACATATATGCCGACGGCCGCTTAGATGCAGCCGATGGCGAGCTGTGGATTTCGGGCATCGGACTTGCCATTGGCTACTACAAAGATGAAGAACAGACACGAAAGAAATTTCCCGTAGTTGACGGTGTGCGTTATTACAGGACATCCGACCACGTCAGGAGAGACGACAGCCAGCGGCTTGTTTTCGTAGGACGGATGGACCGTCAGGTGAAGTATCATGGCCAGCTTATAGAACTGGAAGAAATTGAGCACAGGCTACGTGCCAACAGGAGTGTCGGCAATGTTGCTGTCGTCAAGAGAAGCATCGGTGCAGAAAATGCCAAAGAGGCCATCGTGGCCTTCGTCCAGCTCGCCGACAGCAGTCTCCCGCAAGCCGGTGTGGAACAGCAGCTGCGCCAATGCTGCAAGCACCATCTGCCCAGATGGATGATGCCCTCGTTCTTTGAGTTTGTCGGGCGTATGCCCCTTACCCCGTCGGGAAAGCCTGACCTGCAGGCTCTCTCGGTCGTCGCACTGAGCAAGAAGGCCGGCGAGGCTTGCTGCCAATACGCTTCGAAGGAGGAAGAGACGATAGCCCGTGTCATGGCCGACATCCTCAAACTTCACACTATGGCGCCCGACGACGATTTCTTTCTTTGTGGAGGCGACTCGCTCGACACCGTCATATTGATTTCCCGCCTTCAGCAGATGGGCATAGCTGTCACGTCTGAGGAACTGCACCAGTCGCCTACACCCCGGCTGCTGGCACAGACGAGCGAGCCAGACGCTTCAATGTGTATTCACTCTTCACAGCTGGAGAGTCAGTGGCAGTATACGGCTATACCAGCCAGACAAGCGTCTGCCACAGGCAATGCACGCTGCTTCCTCCTGACGGGAGCGACGGGTTTCCTGGGCTCTCATCTGCTGAACGAACTGCTTGCTCGACGTTGTCAGCGGGTACTGTGTCTCGTAAGGTGCTCGTCGGCTGCCAGTGGATTGGAGCGCGTCACCGACTCTTTCCGCAGATTCGGATTCAGCACGCAGTCATTGCAGGGAGTCGGCATCCTGGCCGGCGACGTCGCCTTGCCCCGACTCGGTCTTTCAGCAGCCGACTACAGTCGCCTGTCAGATGAGGTGACCGACGTGCTTCATTGTGCTGCGACCGTCAATATGCTGGCCGGCTACGACGCGTTGAAAGAAATCAACGTCACGGGAACCCGTCGCATCCTGGATTTCTGCATGACCGGAATCCGCAAGAAGCTGCATTATGCTTCCACTCTGTCGGTCTTCGTGTCGACCGACAGAAACAGCGGTACGGTATTTGAAAACGACGATTTAAGCGTTCCGACAAACATCTATGGCGGCTACGGACAGACCAAGTTCGTAGCAGAGAAAATGGTTCTGGGCGTCAGTCCTGCCTGTTGCGACAAATTCATCTATCGCTTCGGACTTCTGTGCGGCGACACCCTGAGGGGCTTGTCGTCGCCAAAGGATTTCCTCGGTATGTTTTTCCGTGGGGCAAAAGTGGTGGGATCACTTCCTTATGACAAAACCGATGCTATGGCAGTTGACATCACTCCCATCGACCAGGCATCACGAATCGTAGCTGATATCATCGACAGTGGCAGGCCGGGCGTTTATCATATAGCGGCAGAACGTCCCCTGTACTACAACCGGCTGTACACGCTGATGAAGGAAGAGGGCTTCATCAGCGACATCGTCGATTACGACTGCTGGCTGAAGACTGTCAGCACCTTTGCTGATAATGCCGATGTTCAGGCCTTGCGCATGGCGCTGTGCAGAATGGATGCTGCGCTGTTTCGGCAGATGAGATACATGGACCTGTTCCAGACCACTGGCATCAGCTTCGACATGACCAACACCCATGCCGCCACCCCACAGCGATGCCGTCACGACAAAGCACTCATCAAGCGCTACCTCACCCAGCCGCCCCGTCCCGTCTGTTGCTGTACCACAGCAACCAAGCAGCGCTATAAAACCGGCTTCGTCCTCGGTAAGTTCTGCCCGCTCCACAGAGGGCACATGCTGCTCATCCAGCGTGCACTCGACGAATGCGACACGGTGTACGTCGTCGTTGACAATATCATGGACGAGGTCATACCCGTCAGCCGTCGCATGCAGTGGGTCAGACAGCAGTTTCCTGCGGCAGTAGTATTGACCCAGGACCACCCGCTGCCACAAGACCCCTCGGAGACCCCGCGCTTCTGGGACATCTGGCGCGAGACGCTGCTCCGCCTGCTGCCTCAGCCCGTCGATGCTGTCTTTGCTTCTGAACAATATGGCAAGCGCTTAGCCCAGGAACTGTCGGCTGAAATCGTGATGGTCGACCCCGACAGGCAAGCTGTGCCCGTTTCAGCCACACGCATACGCGACGACCTGATGGGGCAGTGGCGCTATCTGGCACCCGTCGTCCAGCGCGAACTGCGGAAAGTTATATGCGTCTACGGCCCGGAGTCAACGGGAAAGTCAACGCTCACCAAGCAACTGGCCGACCATTACAGCGTGCCATACGTGGAAGAATATGCAAAACGCATCATCGACTCGAAACATGGCGACATTTGCTTTGAAGATATGGAGACCATCGTGAAAGGGCACCACAGAGCCATCGAAGAAGCACTGCAACAGAACACGCCCTTGCTCTTTGTCGACACAGACGCCATCATCTCCAAACTATGGTCGAACGAACTGTTCGGACAGGAATCGCCCCTCATCGAAGAATACATCGCCCGACAGCAGTTTGACCATTACCTGCTGCTCGATGTCGATCTGCCTTGGGTGAACGATGTCCATCGGTATCGCCCGAACCAGCGGGAGGCTTTCTTTAGCATGTGCGAAGAGCAGCTCGTCAAGCGAAAGAAAAGCTATACGATTATTCGTGGACTCGATGGCCGCCGGTTTGAGAATGCGCGAAAATGCGTTGACCGTCTCCTTGATTACTCGCCGGCAACGGCTTCTATCTCTACCAACGCACCCTTAGGCAGCGTCCTGACGGCAACGGCAGAACGGGCAGGATATGGCTCGGCGAAGAACTCTGCATAGACGGCGTTCATATCGGCAAAGTCGTTCATGTCGGCCATGAATACCGTGGTCTTCACCACATCGTTCATCGTCAGGCCTGCCTCTTCAAGTATGGCCTTCAGGTTGAGCAGCGACTGGCGCGTCTGCTCCTTGATTCCTCCCTCTGCAAACACGCCCGTAGCAGCGTCGATGGGAATCTGCCCCGATGTGTAAACGAGATTGCCCACTCTGATGGCCTGACTGTAAGGGCCGATGGCTGCGGGAGCCTTTGTTGTGCTGATAACTTTTTTCATCATACTATTTGTCTGTCGTGTAAGGTGAATGACCGTAAAGCGGTACAAAATTAGTGAAACTACGCCAATGCCGGTTCCGTAAACTAACTGGCCGAGTTAGTCGTCCTAACTGGCCGAGTTAGCTGCCTTAACTGGCCGAGTTAGTCGTCGCCGGGGGCGACTTCTTGTATACAGGTGCAAAAGTACGAAAAAAATCTGAATCTACCAAATTTTCCGACAAGAATACACGAATACAGCCAACTGTCACAGCCCGGTGTCTTTTCCTAATTTTGCAGATGCATTGTGGCTGCTGCCCGTAACGTAGTGACGAACGGGCGGCGTGAAAAGCTGCTTTGCAAGACATCGTGGGTGAAAAAAAGAACTCGTGTTCTCTTGTCGAATGACGTTTGAAGTATAAAGGCTCCTACCAAAGCAAATTGTACTAAAGGAAAACAAACAATTCGAGAGAGCCACGTCTGTATAGGCGTGCTCTTTCTGTGTGTTTGTTTTCCGGGCTATCTGTGGTAGGAGCGGCCTATACTTCGAATACAATGGAAAGATGTTACGCCTTCTTTTGTGCCCGGGTGTGACACTGAGAGACTGAAAACCAGATTGCTAACAGATTTAAAGCTCCTACCAAGCATGAAGAATCTAATAGACAAATCTGAACTCATCAGCAAGTTGCAGACCTTGGAGGGTCTGACCAACGACGAGCGTAGCAGCCTTATCGGGCTGTTGCGTGAGCATAAGAAGTATGGGCTGGTGTGGGAAGATAAACCGGAGGACGTTGAAGAACGGCTGCGAGAGTCGCTGCCTGTTCTGCGAGAAGTGAAGGACAAGGCGATATTGAGTGACGAACCTGATGCCCCCAATCATATTCTGATTGAGGGTGACAACCTGGAGGCACTTACTGCACTCAGCTATACCCATGAGGGAAGGATTGATGTCATCTACATCGATCCGCCGTACAATACAGGCAATAAGGACTTCGTCTATAATGACTCGTTTGTCGATTCAGAAGATTCGTATCGTCACAGCAAGTGGCTCTCGTTTATGAACAAACGACTGAAGATAGCAAAGAAGTTGCTGTCAGACAAAGGTGTTATCTTTATTTCGATTGATGATAATGAGCAGGCGCAGTTGAAACTTCTGTGTGATGAAGTGTTTGGATGTGACAATTTTACTGGAAATGTTATTTGGGAAAAAACTGATAGTCCAAGAATGGACGTAAAAGGCTTTACAGTAAGGCATGACTACATACTTGTGTACCAAAAACCAGATTTTGTTTTAAAAAGAATCATGCCAGACGAAGTTCCTGAACACTATAACAAAACTGATGAAAAAGGAAGGCGTTATTATTTGAAGCCATTAAGATTAATGGGTGGTCATAAGAGTGATAGCCTTTACTACGGAATTGAAGCACCAGATGGAACAATAATTTATCCGAAAGAAACTAACGGTGACAATGGCTGTTGGCGTTGGAGCAAAACCAAATACAAAGAAGAAACTGAAAGAATCGAATGGGTTAAAGGGAAAAAAGGGTGGTCTGCAAACTTCCGTATTTATGCAGAGAATATGACTCCTACACCAGTAAACACCGTTTGGGTTTTTGATAAAGTAGGAAGTACGCGAACGGCTAAAACAGAGCTTTCAAATATTGTCCAACAATTCATCTTTTCTTACCCCAAACCATCATCTCTTATTTCATTCATTGAAAAAATTGCGAGTGATGACGATTCTACCATCCTTGACTTCTTCGCCGGCTCTGGCACAACCCTTCATGCCACCATGCAACTAAATGCAGAGGACGGAGGACATAGGCAATGCATCCTTGTGACGAACAACGAGAACAACATTTGCGAGGAAGTAACCTACGAACGGAACAAGCGAGTGATTAATGGCTATACCACCCCCAAAGGTGTGGAGGTTGCAGGCTTGAAAGGCAACACGCTCCGCTATTACAAGACGGACTATATCTCTCGCGACAGGACTCAGAAGAATATGCGCGACTTGGTGGTTGCGGCTACTGATTTGCTGTGCATCAAGGAAGACTTGTATGAGGAGCAGAAGACTTTCGGACGGTTTAAGCTGAAACATCATCTGGCCCGCTACTTCAGAAACGGGAAGGCGCACATGCTGATTATCTATCGAGAAGAGTTGATAGACGAGATAGCAGCAGAAATAAAGACAATGGACTTTGGCAAGATGCGCCTGAAAATCTATGTATTCTCTCCTGGCCGCTATCCCTTTACGGATAACTTCCGCGAAGTGGAGGACAAAGTGGAACTGGTTGCGCTGCCAGCAGCTATCTATGATGCCTATCAGAAAGTGCTGCCCAAACGCAAAGAGAAACTATTTGAGACGGGTAAGCTCTTTGAAGAAGAAAAGGAACATGTAGGAACAAAAGTCCCCGCCGACTTATTCGAGGGGCAGGGAGAATAAATGCTTATGCTAAAGAGTCTTTATAATTTGGTCAATATATTCTTCAGATACATTCTGGATTTCCTTCTTGTCGTAAATGGTAAGAAGGTTGACACAAGTGTCTGTGGTTTCCACAACAATGTTCAGCGTGACAACCCTAAGTCCACCTCGCTTGCCACCGCCTTTGCTTTGAACCCCAAGGCGAATCTTGCGCTTACCGCCACCAAGAGATACTCCAATGTTAGGATTGGCCTGCAATTCGTGTTGAAGAATGTCAATGTCATCAGGAAGAGACCGATAGTGCTTGCCCAATCGCTTCGCTTGTCGAAGAAACTCTTGCGTATAATTGAAAGTCACCATAGCCCATTAAGCATCTGCTCGAAGCTCGTTAACCAAGTTGTCAAGAGAAGTAAGTCCCTCGCCAGCGAAATCACCTTCTTGCATTTCACGATAGCCTTTGGTAATGGTCTCTGTTATAAAAGCCTTCTCTGCCTCAACATCAGATTTGGTAGTAACCAGCTTATCGATGGTTACTCCCTTGATTGCTCCCAGTATCTGCTTCAGACTTGGAACGAGACTGGCATCTTCAATATTCAATACAATCTGAGTCATATTACTTCAAAACATTTTGGTTTCTGCCTGCAAAATTAAGAATAATATCTGAATAAACAAAGGAAACAATGAAAGAAATAAAGTATCAGCAAAAATATGTCAGAGAGTTGGTAGATAAAACCATCGACCTGCTTCGACTGAATGGTCACAGAAAGACGTTGATATTCAAAGCACCGACAGGCTCTGGAAAGACGGTGATGGCATCGCAGATGCTGGCAGACCTGACGGAGGAGTTGCAGAGTCGTGGTGATAGTCCTTATCAGCAGGTGGCATTCATCTGGATAGCACCCAACAAACTGCACCAGCAGAGTTACTTCAAGATGAAGAACTACTTCACGGAGACACGACTGCTGAAGCCTGTGATGTATGACGAGATAGACCAAAGCGAGGGCACGATAAAGGCGGGTGAAATCCTGTTTGTGAACTGGGAGAGTATCAATAAGGAAAAGAATGTAATGGTGCGCGACTCAGAGCAGAATGCCTCGCTCTATGAGATTACTCGCAGAACACAGGAAGAAGCGGGATTGCCCATCGTGGTGGTGATTGACGAGGAACACCTGTTCTGGTCGAAGTCGGCAGACAAGAGTGCAAAGGTGCTGCAAAGAATCGATCCCAAGGTGGAGATTCGCATCTCAGCAACACCTAAGTCTAATTCTGACCATAAGGTGACGGTGAGTCGTGAAGAGGTGGTGAGGGAAGAGATGATTAAGAAGCAGGTGGTGCTGAATCCAGACATTACTAAGGGGTATAACGACGAGAACGAACTGAACATCCACCTGATACAATGTGCCCTGCAGAAACGTAAGCTGTTGGCAGAAGCGTATAAGCGGGAGGGCACGAACATCAATCCGCTGTTGCTGATTCAGTTGCCCAACGATACCAGCGAGAGCATGTCCTCAGAGGATCTTGCTATTGCCGACCAGGTAAAGACCTATCTGCGAGAGATTAAGGACATCACCACAGAGAACAAGAAACTTGCCGTTTGGCTGTCCGGTGAAAAAGAAAACTTGGAAGGTTTGGAAGAGCCGGACAACATGACAGAGGTATTGCTGTTTAAGCAGGCCATTGCCTTAGGGTGGGACTGTCCGCGAGCAGCCGTGTTGCTGATATTCCGTAAACTTCAGAGCAGCCAGTTCACGATTCAGACGGTAGGGCGCATCTTGCGAATGCCTGAACAGAAGTTCTATAAGAACGACTTGCTGAATGTGGGGTATGTCTATACGGACATCAGCAAAGACCAGATACAGATTGTAGCTGAGGATATGGACTATCTTAACAAGGATGCCTTGCAGGCTATCCGTAGGGAGAATTTGCAGAACGTGGCCTTGCAGTCTTACTATAGTGTCTATAAGAGTTCTGACCGTAACCGTTTGGGTCCTGACTTCAAGAAAGAACTCATAGACTGCTTCAGCCGTAACTGGCTGGTAAAGTGGCAGCAGTTCAGTTTCAGTTTTGACGATGATGATACGCAAGGAACAGAGCCAGCACAGAACGTTGCAGCCCAAAACCGGAAGCAGATAGAGCAGAGCCAGCATATCAAGTTTGATGTGCTGAGGCTGGGCGTTGAGGTGCCCGAGAATATCGTGTTCCAAAACGAGGTAGGCATTATCGATGTAGAAAAGAATAAGCGCGAGTTTGCCAGGAGCGCTGGTGAGGTTCGCCGCATCTATATTGACTATTGTCGTTCGCTGTTAGGCAGCTTCGAGAAGGCACATAGTA
>JAEEGH010010941.1_pt1 | contig 20682 bp, 15 predicted proteins | sample 9134181 | NCBI WGS metagenome assembly JAEEGH01 (sample SAMN16246544, study PRJNA631951) | gut metagenome | biome: gut microbiome; feature: rumen; material: DP-attached | host: Bos | place: Iran: Karaj | collected 2018-10
ATTGGATTCTATGGCAATAGGACAGCAGGCAACCCACATGCACCACATATTCCCTAAGCATGAGTTCCCTGTTATCGCGGACTATGTAGAGAATCTGATTGCATTGACAGCAGGCCAGCATTTGCAAAAGGCTCATCCGGCAGGTAATACGCAGGTGATAGACAGAGACTATCAGTATATCTGTCTTATCAGCAAAACGGAGAGCATTCGTAAAAATCTCGTCGATGGTATTGGAGAACCGCTTTATGATTTCTTCCTCTTCATGTTTGTTCTTGACACAGGTCTCCGTACAGATTACTTCGAGACATTGCCTGAGAACGATTTTGCACAAGTAGCATCAGGAATAGACATTAACTTCCCAAACAAGTAGAACTCATAGGGCTAAGACCCCAAGGAAACAAAAGTCAGAATACACAGCGGAACCGTCCCTTTCGTGTATCGGTTTCGATAACTCTATGAAGGAAAGCAAGCGCGTAGGCGGTTGGGACAGTACCTTGCCAAGTGATGTATATAAAGAGATTTATTTCGTAAACGAGGATAGATAGTGTGAACAATATGCTTAAAATAACTGACGGTGAGAAGACAATCTGTGCAGGTCCTTATTTGAATGAGGAAGGAATCGCTGCCGCAAAGACTTTCCTCTATGAACAGATTGAAAAGATAGACAAATATCCAGATAAGTCCGTTTTTTTCCAGAACCCTCTAATTGTTGAAGGTTGGATAAGTATGGTCAGGACTCTTCAAGAAATCAAGAAATGGGAAGTTCCAGAAGATGATGGGCAATGGGAGGAATGTGCAGAAATCTATGTTGCATACTTATTTGAATTAAGAGCGATTTGCGACATGTACAAAGATCTCTACCGTGCATATAATAAACATCTTTGGGGGTTATTAGAATTCTATGGCGGGTGGCTGGAAGGCGAATATATCAGTTTCGATGGAATGGAAGCCTTGCGTAGAGAAAAATACGAGAAAGACCTGAAAGACGTTGACGATTTGCCTCAGTATGTTGTAAAATTGAATAAAGAATCTCACGAGGCTCGTTTTGCTGCATATACAATACTTACAGATGCTTACAATCTTTTAATGGCTATCATGAATCGAGGTGGTAATATCGTTATTGCTTTGAATCCGACAGAAGAAGATTTTGCAAAGGCTTTTGATGCCGATTTAAGAATACGGACGCGCTTGCTAAAAGATAAAATATTTAGGGAAATGGAGGAAGAACTGGCAAGACATTACATGGAAAACCGCACAGCTGGCTATACACGTCAAATGTGGGGTAAAATGCAGGTTGCAGATGAGGAAGCATTAAAGATGGCTGAGAAAAGAATACTCACAAAGTGTGATGATCCCAAGCATGAACATTGGGGAAAAACCATGAAAGTGAAGATGGTAAGATATGGCAAGCTGATGGGAACGATTCTGTCTTTAATAAAATACAACGAACTGTTCGATTTGGGTAAACCGGAGAATGTAAAACCATTAATAGGACTGTTGGGGCCAGGGAATCTATCTTTGTTCTATGATATCATCATCAGGCGCAGCCTTATCCAATGTGAGATGTTTCCAGAACTGAAAGCACAATATGAAATTTGGTTGAATAATGTGTCGAATAATGTCAACGATCAGTCCGAAAGTAACAATGAAACTGAGATGGATACAGCTCGTCAGTCAAAACTGGACGAGATTATCGGCATCTTACAGAAGGGCGACTGGAAGCAACCGGCAACAGCAGATAATGTCAAACTGTTGTTGAATACCGTTTTTGGTAAAGATACGTCATTACTTGATGAGGGAGATATTGACGAGTGTGAGAAGATGTGGGCTTTAGTGGAAGGTGGAGGTGGTGAAAGAATGCTGATAGTTCCATCCAATCTTGCAGGTTTCTTTAAAGAAGAGAACTTGCTAAAAGGTTCACCAAAAGAAATCAGCAACGCCCTTTTCAGTAATGGCAATCAGGTTAACAACATCAATAAAGGCAACCCAAACCATTGTAGCGAAGCCTTTAAGAAAGTAATACCATTCTTAAAGAAGTACATCGACAAGATTATACGTCAAAAAAAGTTCTGAACAGAATTCTGAGACAATTCTGAATCGCCAAACAGGTTTTAAACATCTGTTTGGCGATTTTTTATTTTGCTTATAATCAGCACGTTGCAATAATTCTGAAATTAATTCTGAGAATTATTGCCTTAATTGTTGTCAGTTTCAGAGAATTGTTTCCTTTGCACCGTCAACCAACGGAAACGGGAAGTTGACGGTGCTCATTGAGACTTTGTCTCGATAAGCGGCTTCGCCTCAACAAAGCCCAAGCCAGCTTGGCTTTGTCTTCGGCTCGCGCGCTCTTTGACTTATTGATACAAAAATTCTGATATAATGTTGTTTGTTACTGGTTTTCATTGTGCTGATTCGGTTGAGTTGCTTTGACCGAATAGGCGGGTTTTTAATGGTTTTCATCAGGCGGCCAGCGGGCTGCCAAACCCTGCCCTGCTGTGACAGCACGGCAGTTCTTTTGAGAACAAGTATAACTAAATAAAAAGTAAAAAAGTAAAAAGGTAAAAAAGTAAAAAGCGTAAAGAACTTAAAAAAATTAGAAAGGTAAAATTATGGAAATTACTGGTAAAATTGAAATGATGAGCGGTCTTCAGACTCGCTCTTTCCCTCAGGAAGATGGGACTTCGGGTCTCATTGAGTATGTTGAGTTGATTATCAACAATGGTTTGGAACGTATCTGTGCCGAGACGATGGGCAGCCTTCAGGCGAAGGCATTGCTGGCCAGCGGTCTCCGTGCAGGTGATGATGTAACGGCTATGCTGGTGACCTGGTGCAAGCAGCGCAAGACCAACGATGGCCGTCTCTTCTACGCGAATGTCACGAAAATTGCAGCCTTGAAGAAGGTATTCAGCTTCGATGATTATCGCGCGACTACATAACCTAACATTATAACAATATAACAATGTAACATAAGCCCTCTTACGTACTATAGGTTATAATAATAATTATATATATATAATTATATATTATAAAAATACTTATAAGTATTTGAGTATCAGTAAAAACACCCCTTATGTTATATTGTTATATTGTTAGATTGTTACACTAACAAGATTCAAAGAAAAACTAAAATGTAAAGAATTATGAGTAAGAAAAAGAAGCAATATTTCGCCGACGGTTGTGTCCTTTGCCCTTCCGCCCAAGTAGCGCGAGTATACCAGGCAGACTATTTGAAGGGGTCGTACTACTGGGGCAATGTACTCACGGCTTGCGTATGCGCGGCTGTAGAGCATTGTATTGAACTGAAAAAGGAGGAGGGACAAGAGCACCTGATGACCCGCAAGGTTCGGTTCACCTGTCCCGATTACTATCGTTCAGAAACCGTAGTTTTCCTGCCCCAGTCGCACCCCACGGTGCCCAATGTGGGAAAAATCCTCCTGTCGAAGGCTGATTTTCACTTCCTGAGGTTCTGCTGCCGTGCTTACGAGACCCATTGTTTTGATGCCCAGAGCCTGGCCCTGATTACAGGCGACACGATTGAACTGCCCGAACTGGCCATCCGGTACGTTAGTCCCAAGGATGCGACTCCGAGGAAGTCGGGCCATCAGAGGGTGTATAACCCCAACGATATGAAGTTCAGTATATGGGAAAACAAGAATAAAAGTAAAGAGAATGAAAGCAACGCGCGAGTTAAAACGATTAGAAAAAAAGAAGAAAAAGAATCATGAGCAAAAAGGTATTGAAAAAGTTCCGTTCTACGAACATCATCTACGAGGATTTCTCGATGGATTTGCAGCCCATCGCACAGACGGGCGAGAGCAGCCAGCAGGACGTCGTGGAAGCCGGTGGCGGCAAGATGTTCCTGACGAAGGGAACGAAGAAGCAAACAAGGGTAGTCCATCTTTCGGTCGACTCGAAGGAGAAGGATCCCGTGGGCAAGTTGTTTCAGCAGCTGAGCGACGTGGTGGATCAGGGTCGTGCCGCAGGGCAGGACCTCCCCACGTACCAGTCACCGAAGAAGCCCGTCGGTAAAGTGCTGGAGGAAACCACTGACCATACCGTGGCCGTCAATGAGGCCGGGGGTAAGGTTGAAATCTCTCTGTGCATCGACCTCAGAAATCACGTCGATTTCGTTGAAAAGTTCCACCAAGAGTATTTTGACATTCACAGATGCTTGCGATACAACGAGGATTCTCTACGGAAGCTCTGCCGGCAACTCGCCAAGAGTACGCCGAGCTGAGCGGTGCCCAGTGGGTACACGACACCATTGAGCGGTGCCATGCCCTGTATGGTGCTGGCCTGCTGGCCGCCTACGCTGACAAGAAGAAAAAGCTGCCGTTGGTGTGCTTCATGGCCATCTTCATGCCCAGCAAGGGCAAGACGGGCAAGCAGAAGGAGGGCCAGTGGCGGCTCCAGAGTGCTGCACGGTTGACTGGTCTCATCATGCACGACTTCGACAAGCTCTCGAAGGTGGGCATCAAGGTTGATGATTTGTACCATGACCTGCCAACGCACTGGTTCGACGACAAGGCCCACCCTTGTGCCGTGCTCTATGCAGGTATCACTCCGAGTGGCGACGGACTGCGCCTCGTCACTATTGCGAACCCCGATTTGAACATTGAGCAGAACCAGGAGGCCCTGCTGGCTCAGATCCACTCTCTTGGTGGCGGCAAGTATGCCGCCATCGAAAAGGACGGGTCGTGCATCAATGCCGACCGCGGCTCTTTTATGGTCGATGACCAAAGCGTATATTTTATGAACGATCTGATTTTTGACTATGAGAATGAGGAGTATGATAAAAAGTGGGGGGATTTCTATAGGAAGAAAGCCCACCCAAGCCCTCCCAAAGGGAGGGATGTTGATATACATGATGCCGCCGCTTCCTCTCCCTCTTCTTCTAACCAAACATCCCTCCCTTCGGGAGGGCTTGGGTGGGCTTCATACCACAACGTACCTTACAAGAAAATCCTCTCCACATGGTTCGACCAGAACGGAGGAATACCCGAAGAGGGTGACCGCCACAAGGTCATGCTGCTGCTGGTTGCTGACATTCGGTATATCTGCAATAATAACGTGGGGTTTACATGGCACGTTATCATGCAGCTCGAGTTTGTGCGGAAATGGATCGAGAAAGAAGGCGACGCTGCCCGCAAGGAGGTTGACGACATCATTACTGGTGCTTGCGCCAAGGAGCTTTGGTGGGGAACCCCCAGGCGGCTCCGTGCCGTCCTCGATGCCGTTGGACTCAGTAATGCAGTCAAGGCCGCAGGGGCGTCGATGTCGGACGAGGAAGAGCTGGCCGTCTATCAGAACTTCAACGACCGCATCCGTCCGCTGCTCACCGAGCCGTATGTATCCGCTGCCAAGGTCACAACTGACACGAATCTGCTGCCAGCCATCTTCTTCAGCGGTGCCATGTTCTGCACGCTGATGACGAGAGCATGGTATGAGCACTTCGACGGACTCAACACGCGAATGAATCCGCAGGTATTCGGCATCGGTATGCCTGCATCGGGAAAGTCGTTCGCCGACCGTCTCGACAAGATGATTATGGCCGTGATGAGGGTGGCCGATGCTCCTGCACGTATGGCAGAGAAGGAGTACAAGCGCAAGATTAAGGAACGCGCCTCTTCTTCAAAAGAAGCAAAGGGTGAAGCCCTGCAACAGCCCGACGGCATGATTCGCTACCTGCCTGCCAAGACCTCGAACGCCATCTTCTTCCGTCGCCTCGAAAACGCAAAAGAGACGATTGACGGCGACGTGATGCACCTGCACCTCTATATGTTCGATACTGAGCTGGAGTCTCAAACCTCGGCTCAGAAGGGCGGCACGTGGATTGGCAAGCACGATTTGGAGCTGAAGGCCTTCCACAACGAGACTTCGGGTGTGGACTATGCCAACGGCGACTCGGTGAACGACACCATTCCCATCTTCTGGAACCAATGCGTGACGGGCACGCCCATCAGCCTCTCCAAGAAGATTAGTATGGCCAATGTCAATGACGGTCTCTGTTCGCGTATCTGCTTCTGCAAGATATGGCCCGAGAAGTACAAGATGCTGCCCTTCGGCAACCGCGAGAGCAACCACGACATTGACGTGAAGCTGAAGGAGTGGGGCTACCGCTTCGACACCGTCAAGGGCGAACTGCCGGTGCAGCCACTGGTCAAGCACGTGTACTACCTGTGCGAAGCCTACGCCAAGAAGGCTGAAGAGGCACAGGACGACGTGCTGGACTTCCTGCGGAAACGTGCCGTGTTCTACGCCATCTGGTTCACCATTCCGAGAATACTCGGAAGGCAGTGGGAGCAGTACCGCGACACGAAGCAGTTGGATGTCAACGACGATGACTTGCAGTTTGCCTCCATCATCTACGAGGCCGTCATCTACTGGCAGGACTACTTTTTTGGGGCGATGCTGCAAGACAGCTGGACGAATGCCGCCAACGAGCACGTGGTGAGAAAGCCCGTCAGAAACAAGACGGCTGACGAGTTCAAGGCGCTGCCGCAGGTGTTCACCATCAACGATTTCGATAGTTCTTTGACGGAAGGAGCCAGACGGATGCGTATCACCAGGTGGAAGCAGGCGGGCTACATCGTCGCGCTCGGTGGCGCCCGACCTCAGCGTTATGAGAAGAAGGTAAGTGACATTGTGCTATGATGGATGTTACGACAAACCAGCGTGAGATTCTCTACATCGAGAAGAGCCGCCCAATGGTTGCAATGCGAAAGGCGGCTGGTCATATCGATGTGGTGCAGTATTACAAGGGTAAACGCAGCGAACAGGAGTGGGGCGTGGAAATAGCCCCCTCCTCCATCCATCAGGCGTTCCTGCTCTGGTCGACTATCCACAAGCTGTTCATTCAGGACGGCATAGGGTATGACAAATACATCATGAACATTAGTCCACAACGAGTAGTGACTGTTCAAATCTTCTACCGCCGCCCGACAATGGCGGGCGTGACTACTGAAATGTATTACGACGGAAAACCAATTTTTACAAAGTATTATGAGAGAAATCAAGGAAATCATCCTGCATTGCTCCGCGACGAAGGAGCGGAGTAATTTCAAGCTGAATGACATTGAGGGATGGCACAAGCAACGAGGCTTCCCTCTGTCTGGTGGAACGTACTGCGGCTATCATTATGTGATAGACCTTGACGGCACCATCGAGGTGGGCAAGGACATAAAGGCCATCGGATGCCATTGCAAAGGGCACAACGCCAACAGCATCGGCATCTGCTACATCGGTGGCCTCGACCTCTGGGGCAAGCCCAAGAACACGATGACACCGTTCCAGATTGACGCTATGCTGAAGCTGGTGAACTTCCTGCAGTGGATGTACCCAAAGGCAAAGGTCTACGGACACAACGAATTCGCCAACAAGGATTGTCCGTGCTTCGACGTTCACACGTTCCTCGGGTTCTGTTAAAAAGTTAGTGCAACAACCTAACAACCTAACAACCTAACATTTCCCCCTGTTTTTTACGATAAAAATACGCTAAATTGCAGGAAAACCCCTTAGACGCGAAGGCGCAGAAGATTTTATTGTCTTTGTGCCTTCGCGTTTTAGCGTACTATGTTACCAGATTCTGATTCGCTTCTCAGGTGCGAGATAGAGTTTGTCGGTGGGCTTCACGTCGAAGAGGTCGTACCAGTCGTCGGTGTTCGTCACGACGCCGTTGACACGCTCGCGGAACAAGGAGTGATTGTCCTTTTCAATGCCATTCGCCTCGTCGCCAAGGGTGCGTCCCTTTGCATGGGTCACATTCCACTTGCCACACCACAAATAGGCGTATGCCTCATAGAAGCGCTGCTTTTGCAAGCGGAGCTGGTCGCCGGTGAAGCCCTGACTCTTCAGGTGCTTGACATAGCTGTCGTAGGCCAGGAAGAATCCTCCGAGGTCGGCCACGTTCTCAGCCACTGTAAAGGCACCGTCATTTTTCAGACCTGTCTCAAAGGGCATCACGTCGAACGTGCTGTAGTAGTCGATGAGCTGCTGAGAACGCTTCTGGAACTCCTGACGGTCGGCATCGCTGGCCCAGATGTCCTCAAGGTCGCCAGTCTTGTTCCACCTGGCACCGTCGGTATCGAAGCCGTGGGTGATTTCGTGTCCCCAAGCCATCATGGTGGCATAGTTGTGGGCATCGTTCACCTCTGGGCTATAAGCAGGAGTCAGCACGAAGGCAGGATAGATGAACATGGCATTGTAGTTACCAACATAGAATGCGTTGACCGTAGTCAGGGGCCTTCTCAAAATTATTATATTGTGGAAAGAGGCTTTTGAGTTAGGCATACCCATCAACTTACATTTCAGCTTGATGTTTGCTCGGCGAAGAGCCAGCACGTCGTCGAGTGTGGTCTGCTCCTGACTAAGGTCTGCCAAGCCTTCCTCGAACCACTCGTCGGGAGCTCCGATATTAAACGTCATCGCATTGAGCTTCTCTATGGCGTTCTGCTTGGAGCCGTCGCTCATCCATATATTGTTCTGGATGCGCTCACGGAAAGTCTGGCGCAGCTCCTCGGCAAATCCTTTCATTACCTGCTTCTGGTCGGCAGATATATAAGTCTTTGCAAAGACATACGATTTCTCGTAATCCAAGTATTTCCCTGCGAAGTTTTCCGCTGCCTGCCTGTGAGTCAGCGAAGTGCCTTCTGCGGTGTTGACGGCTTGCAGGGCTGCGTCGTCAAAATAGACGGCATCTTGGTTCAGTAACTCTAACAAACCTATTTTCCAATCCTCTACAGATGAGTCTTGCATCATCAGCGTCGCTTGCATGTTTTGCTCAACTATCTCGGCTTCAATCACGTCAGGATTTAATTCAGGCAGGTAAGCATCGTCAAGCGAAATGCCGAGTTCCTGGAAGATGGTGACCAGCATCGGGTATTTCTCGTTGTCGAAGCCACGTGTTGTAGCGCCTGTCAACGGTCGAATCTTTGCCATGAGGTCGGGATTGTTGGCCAACTGCCACGACATACTTTCCTTCATCAGGCTATTGGGAGTGTGGTCATTGCCCATACGCCCTTGAAGCATGGCACCCATCTTACCACCCACTGAGAACACAGCCAGTTCAAGAGGAGAAGAATAGCCCTCCTTCATGAGCTGAGCTATCAGTTTCCAAGTCTCTTCCTTTGTGGTGAGGGCGTTCACGCGGTCGATAGCACTCTGCAGCTTCGCCTTCTGGGCCTTGATGGTTGCCGCGTCGGTCTTGTCGGCATCGGCCAGAATTTTCTCCATCGAGGGATATGTCAGGGCTTCCTCGCGCTTACTCATCTCGTCGCCCAGCTCATCCAAGAACAGTCGTTTTAACCGATTTGTCTCGTCAACTGTTGTATTGTTCCAATAACTGCCGTTGCAGTACAGGAAGAAGTCGTCGCCAGGCCGCACACTTGTGTCCACGTAGGCATCGGCTTTCCACTCCTTATCATCTACTACTGGTGACGGGTTGTCACCATTGTCTGAACATGCGGTCAGCACCGCCATTGTCATTGCGCAGCATAGAACGGCTGCGAGTTTCATGAGATACTTTTTAGTCATATTACAATTATTTATAGTGATTTATTGTTCTTCGTGAACCAGGTGAACGTCGCACTGCGGGAAGGGGATGGTGATGCCTGCGGCGGTGAGCGATTCGTAAATCACCTCCTTGGCACGGTCCACGTAGCCGATACGCTCGGCCACCAGCACGTACTGCTTCACGTTGATGTCGACAGCGCTGTCGCTCATGTTGCCTACTACCACATAGACGCCGTGCTTGGGATCCACTATCTCGCGGCCGTACTGGTCCTTGGTACGCATCTTCTGCATACCCTCCACCAGCACCTTGCGCACCTGCTTGATATCGGTACCGTAGGCCACGCCAACGGTGATGACGGTAAGCTCGTAGGAGTGGTTGCGGGTGAGGTTGTTGAAGTTCTTGCCAAAGAGCGACGAGTTGAGGAACGACATTTCCGTGCCTTCGATGGTCTCTGCCTGTACGCATTGGTAGTTGATGGCGGTCACCTTGCCGCGAATGCCCTCGCACTCAATCCAGTCGCCAACCCGCAGGCGTCCGCCCATGAGCTGGATGCCGTAGATGAAGTTGTTGATGACATCCTTCAGCGCAAGACCGATACCTGCCGACAGACCTCCAGCCACCAGGCCAAGCGAGCCTGTAGGAATCTTCCACACGCTGATGACCACCACCGCAAAGCCCATCCAGATGAGTACGGTGATGATGCTGTTGCCCAAGGAGAGGTTAATCTCATTGGGGCGGATGGAGGTGCGGTTGTGCTTACGCATGAAAGCCTTGTAGCGGACATATTGCCAGATGGCGTGGATGGCCCTGCTGAAGTAACGCAGGACATAGTACAGTATCAGGATATAGACAATGCTCCTGCCCGACACCCGCAACGTCTCGAATCCGTCCTTGTCGAAGAGCTGGATGAAGGGATTCTCGTAGAACTTCACGTACAGGTCGTCGAAGTCGAAGATGCCCAATGACAGCCTGATGCACAGCGGCAGGGAGAGGAGTACGATGGTAGGAACGGCCACCTCGCGAATGAGGTCGTAGAACCAGGTGGCACCAAACAGCAACGACTCACGGTCTTCGTCGGACACGTAGGTTATGCGGTTGCGCATGTTGACGACACGCTTGTCTAACCACCGCTCCTTGTAACGCCCCATCAGGTCGAAGATGCAGACAACGGTAAGCCAGGCAGCCAGCAGGAAATACCACCACACCAGAATGAGCAGAGCCACAAAGGTGTAGCCAAAGAACGCAAAGACAAAGGCGACGAGATAGACTGCTAACGACACCCAGCCCAGCGTCCTGTCGACGGACACGGCCTTGCCGCCGAGCTTGATGCAACAGAAGAGCTGCCACACGACCACCAGCAGCAGGATGGGCGGGAAGAGCAGCACCATCAGCTTGTCGGGCACAAAAGTGACGCGGCAGGCAATGATCATCAGCACCACCAAGAAGGTGGCGGAATAGAGCAGGAAGCCCTGACGGAACTGATCGGGGTTTACACGCAGCAGCAGCGAACCCGAGATGGCGACGAGCAGCCACAGGAAGGTGTTGACGTGCTCCACGCCCAAATTGATATATTCATCGCCATACAGGGAGAAACCAAACACCAGGAAATAGATGATGGTACCCGACAGTACGGAGATGATGGACAGCTTCTTTCTGGGAATATAGCGCTTCAGTCGGGTAAAGCGGTAAAGCAGCCAGAGAACCAGGAAGGTCATCACCCAGAAGAAAGCCAGCACAATGAGCTGCACGGCACAGACAAACAGCAGGAAGGTCTTCTCGCCCTTGCTGGTGAAATTCTGCAGGAACGTGGCATCATCATCATCTTCACTTTCCTCTTCTTCAAGTGCGTCAAAGCCCGCTACCATTTCTTTCATGCTGTACTGTTCATGCAGGTCCACCTTGGTCTTTTTCCAATAGTAGGCGGGATTTGCCAGTATCTCCAAGAACGGCGTCTGCCCGTCCACAAAGATATAGCGCTCCAGTTCCTGATAGCGCGACTCGGCGTAGTCGTTGGTCTCCTTCAGACGCAGATAGGCCTCCTGGTAGTGCGTGCTGTCGGCTATCACGGTAGCACGGTTGTCGGCGTTCATCTTCAGGATTTCCGAGGCAAAGAAGATGCAGGAGTCACGCAGCGCCTCGCCTATCGAGTCGAGGACAAAGGGAGCCGAGAGCGAATCCTTAACGGCAATCCTGATGACCTCTTTCTCTAACGAGGAGAGCGAGTCGGACAGGTGGACGTCCAACGAGTCGTTGCGGTAGAGCAGACTGTCGGGCACGATTTCCACCTCAATCTCCTTCATCATCGGCGGCAGTCGGCGCAGGGCCTCGATGAGTCGGGCATTGCGGTCAATCTCGTAGTTCAGGCTGCTGACAATGTGGTCGTACGGCCTGCGGTCCCTGTTGAAGTCCTTGTAGTCGACCGTCACCTTCTTCAGGGCGTAGGCCAGGTCAAACGTCATTTCCTGCTCCTGCGTATAGAGCAGGATGGAGAGCTCGTTCGACTTGTTGATGACGTCAATCATCCGTTGATGCTGACGCTCATAGTCATCGTTAAAGCGCTGCTGTGCCTCTGCACGCTGCTGATACTCCGTCTGCAGTTCCGAGCAAAGCTCCTTGAGCGTATTTGTCAGCGAACGTCCGCTCACGATGGCCCAGAGCGGAATGGCACACACACAGAGTGTTAAGGTAAGGGTCAGCAGTTTCTTTTTCATCGTTTTCAGGTTATAGTCTCACGCCAAACGACAGGCGGGCGTAGGCATCGTAGATGTTGACTTTGCAATGATCGCTCTTATAGTTGAAATTGTTGTACTGCGCCTGGACGCCAACGAAGTAGTTGCTCCAGTTGTAGGCTATGCCAAGCCGCAGGTCAAGGTTGATCCGGAACATGCTGTGGATAACATCTGGCTCAATTTCCCAATAGTCAAACTGAGGGTTCTCCTTACCGACCGCCATCTCGATGGGCTTATGCGTCTTTCCGTTGGCCCATGTCTTCGTTTCCTTGTTCCAGTCGCCGTAGTTGTCAACAGGTTCTTTGGGAGAAATGTCGTAGTTCATTTCGTACCTGTAGGCTTTCACACGGTTATAGACGTTGACGGTAGGCATGGCCATCGCGTTGACCACAAGGCCGCGCAGCGGCACCCAGTTGTAGCCGTAGCCGATACCGAGGTTGGCCTGGTGTACTTTGACGCGGTAGATGCCGTGGCCGATAAGCATATAGAGAAAGTTCCGGATGTCAGAATAGTCGAACGACGACTGATACCACGTGGCTCCTAACAGCAGTGAGCCTGCGGAGCGACGCTGGATGACCGACTGGTTGTAGGCGGCTGCCTGTGAGTAGCGACGCCCGTTGAACACATAGTAGCCATTGACATAGACGGACCGTATCCATACAGGTGCATCCATGCTGACAACAGTGTCATACGGGATAGTCTGCCCGTTTTCGTAGCTTGTTGAACTGAAGCTGGCATCCTTCGTGTTGAAGCGTCTCAGTCGGAAGTTGAAGCCATACTTGGCTCCCGTCGTGCTGAAAGAGTAATAGCGGCCTGCGTTCTTGGTGAGCGACTTGGAATAGGAGAAGCCAGTACCACGATAGCCCACCCAGAAGCCGATGGAAGAAGCAATGGGAGGCTCAAAGCACAGATTCCAGTCAGCATGGTCGTTAGTTCCAGGAAAGTCGACGCTCTGGCTGTAGTCCACGTCTACCGCATTCTCTTTATAGCGGAGTATCACCCTCCAGGGCTTCTCGGGCACCTCGATGTAGCGCGGGTCCACGCTCTTCTTGGCTCTGGTGTCTAAGAATTGCTGCACCTGATGAAGCCGTGTCATCAAGTTCGGCTTACTTTCCTGTGTACTGACGCTGTCTATAGTTTCTTTTTCTTGTGCTGCTGCACTCAAGGAGAGTAGCAGGCAGCCGATTATCATTTTTCTTATCATAGTAATATTTAAAGAGGTTACTGTTCGTGTTACAACAGGTCGAGGCACTTCTCTATCGGGATGCCCCGCTTCTTGTCGTCCAGGTCGCGGTTGCGGTCAATGAGACGGCTCACCACATCCATCGCCGTGCGGGTGCTCAGCTTGAGCATTTCGCCACGCAGCAGGTGACCGATGAGTACTGCTGAAAAGATGTCGCCTGTGCCGTGGATGAGCACGGGTATCTCGTCGTAGTCCAAACGGAAGAACTCGCCGTTGTAGTGGTTGTAGCCTATGACGCAGCTCTGCCCCTCCACCTTGGCACTGGTCACCAAGGCTGAGCGGCACCCGAGGTCGCGAAGGCATGAAAGCATCTCGCGGGCCTCCTGCCACGTCATGCCCTCGGGCAGATAGGGAGTGTTCGTCAGGTAGCAGGCCTCCGTGTAGTTGGGGAATGTCAGGTCGGCCACGCTCACCATCCGCAGCATCAGCTCTACCGAGCGCTGGGTGATGCCGTTGTAGAGCCGTCCCCCGTCGCCCATGATGGGGTCCACGAAGATGGTCGTGCCCTGGCGGCTTTGCTCTTCGCAGTAGGCCGACACCAGCAGGGCCTGTTCCTCGCTGAACATCAGGCCCGTGCAGATGGCGTCGAACGAGAAGCCCAGCTTCTTCCACACCGGCAGCACCCCCCGCATATAGTCCGTCGTGTCGAGCACGTTGAAGCTGCCATAGTCCAGCGTGTTCGACACCAGCGATGTAGGCAGGTTGTAAGTAGGGTGCCCCAAGTAGGTCAGGATGGGCATCATCGCCACCATACCCACGTGGCTGTAGCCCACAACATCGTTAATCAGCAGTATTTTCTTCATCTCGGATGCAAAGATACTAAAAAAAATGAAATAAGGGTTATGAATTATGAATTATTTTGTAATTTTGCAGCGATGAACGCTATTCAGGCACTTACTCAGCAGCGGTTGCTGCTCCAGTTGGAGTATCAGACGGAGAAAGAGGCTTTCCGCAAGCAGACCGAGGAAATAGGGATGCAGCGGAATGTGAAGCGCGGCGATGCGTGGTGGCCGGTGCGCATAGGACGCAGCTACTACAACTCGCTGAACCAGTTCTGCGTGGAGGTGTTCCGCACCGGCGACCAGGATATTGAGCATAACTTCGAGTTCGGCAAGCCGGTGGTGTTCTTCAGGACTCAGACGACTCCCATCAAGTACTTCAACTTTACCGGCACCGTGAGCTATGTCGATGGCGACCGCATGGTGGTCAGCGTGCCCGATAACATACCGCTTGTGGATTTGCAGGCGGCCGAGCAGGTGGGCGTACAGCTGTCGTTCGACGAGACGTCGTACAAGACGATGTTCGACGCGCTGGAGCGTGTGATACGGGCAAAAGGGCGGTTAGGCTATCTGCGCGACCTCTTTTATTCGCAGCAGCGGGCAGAGACGTTCACCTTTGCCCCGATGCACTTCCCCTATCTGAACAAGACGCAGGAGGAAGCCGTCAATCGGGTGCTGTGGGCCAAGGACGTGGCCGTCGTACACGGCCCTCCCGGCACGGGCAAGACGACAACGCTGGTCGAGGCCATCTACGAGACGCTGCGCCGCGAGAACCAGGTGCTGGTGTGTGCGCAGTCGAACATGGCCGTCGACTGGATTTCCGAAAAACTGGTCGACCGTGGCGTCCCCGTATTAAGAATAGGCAATCCCACGCGCGTGAACGACAAGATGCTGTCGTTCACCTACGAGCGTCGCTTCGAGGCCCACCCCGACTACGAACTGCTGTGGGCCATCCGCAAAGCCATCCGTCAGCTGCGAAGCACCCCTCGGAAGGGACGGGGGGAGGCTTACCACCAGAAGATGGATCGCCTGAAAGACCGCGCCAACGAACTGGAGATACGTATCAATGCCCAGCTCTTCGGCGAGGCCCGCGTCATTGCCTGCACCCTCGTGGGAAGTGCCAACCGCCTGTTGGACGGCCAGAAGTTCGGCACCGTCTTTATCGACGAGGCGGCACAGGCCTTGGAGGCTGCCTGCTGGATTCCCATCCGTCGCGTCAGCCGTGTGGTGCTGGCTGGCGACCACTGCCAGCTGCCGCCAACGGTGAAGAGCATCGCCGCCCTGAAAGCCGGATTGGGCAAGACGCTGATGGAGCGCATTGTCGACAACAAGCCCGAGGTGGTGACGCTGCTGCGCATGCAGTATCGCATGAACGAGGAAATCATGCGCTTCTCCTCCGACTGGTTCTACGGCAACCTGGTGGAGAGTGCCCCTGAAGTAAAATTCCGCTCGATACTCGACTTAGACGTGCCGATGGAGTGGGTACCCACCCCCAACCCCTCCCGAACGGGAGGGGAGTCTGAATACTCTTCTGGAGAAAATTACAGAGAAGAAGCATATAACCTCCCCTCCCGTTCGGGAGGGGTCGGGGGTGGGTCTCAGGTCGGGGGTGGGTTTGATGGGTTTGAGGGTTTCTCATACCTCAACAAACCCGAGGCCGAACTAACCCTACAGACCCTGCAGCAATACTTCGAGCGCATCGGCAAGACGCGCATCCTGAACGAACGGCTCGACGTGGGTGTCATCTCGCCCTACCGTGCCCAGGTGCAGTACCTGCGGTCGCAACTCAAGAAAAAGGAATGGTTCAAGCCCTTCCGCCACCTCATCACCGTCAATACCGTCGACGGCTTCCAGGGACAGGAGCGCGACATCATCGTTATCTCCCTCGTCCGCTCCAACGACGAGGGCCAGATTGGTTTCCTCCGCGACCTGCGACGCATGAACGTGGCCATCACTCGTGCCCGCATGAAGCTCATCATCATCGGCGACGTCCAGACCATGACCCGCCACCCCTTCTACCGCAAACTCTACGAGTACATCGAAGCACTCGTGTCATAAAACATATGTAAAGCTTATGCAGACAAGATTCAAAAAAGGTGTGAAGTTTTTCGACGTTGGCATTACTGCCGTGGCAGGAATGCTCTCAGTGGGCATCATGCTCTATGGCGTGTTTCATTTCGGCTTAGCCGAGGCATGGCCCGAGTTGGTGCTCAACCTGTTCTATGTGGCCTGTCTGGTTATGATTTGGATGTATTTCTTTTCATACCGCATCACCACTCCCCAGTTCAACTACTGGTGCTCCGTCTCCGTGGGCATGACCGTGCTGCTGCGCGACATACTATTTGCGCCGCCACTGGCCTTTTATGCGCTCCACTTGGCGTGCCTCACGCTCTCGGTGTTGCTGCTCTGTACACTTACCTATTTCTATGCACGCAAGAACTGGAAGAGCTACACCAAAAGCAACCTGTGGGTCATCTTCATCATCGACATACTCATAGCCGCGCTCTACAACTGGGCCATCTACTTAGAGCCTATAGACGAGTACACCAACTATTTGCTGACCGAAATCTGGATTCGCCCCACCATCACCTACGGAATGGTGGCCTGTTTCGTGACGGAAGTTGACAACACATAGAACTGGACGTGGAGAAGCTGTCTTTTAATACAACAGAAAAAAAATAATCGGTTTTTTTGCTTTGGTTTCAAAAATTTTTTGTACCTTTGTAGCGGAGAAACCTAAGACCTTGTGTCGGGACATTATAGATAAGCAAAAAACTAAAATCTGAAATGTATATGAAAAGACGTGTTCTATTCTTTGTAGCCTGGGAGGAAGTATGTTAGCAGCTAAAAAAATAATGCAATGGATGATCGCTGCCGCCGTCACCTGCGGTTCTATGCTGGTGACATCGTGCAACAAAGACAACAGCACAAACGTGCAGCACACAGATGTGCCGCTTGTCATCTTGGATACCGACATCGGCTCGTCGACCGACGACCTCTTTACCCTCGAGATGCTCTACCGCTACGAGGAGCAAGGAAGGTGCCGCCTGCTGGGCATAGTGGTGGACCGCGAGGGCGAAGCAAATGCCCGCTTTACCGATGTGATGGACACCTACTTCGGTCATGGCGACGTGCCGATAGGGCTTGTCCGCAACGGCATCGATGCACCTGTGGTGTGGATTGACTACGCCCACGTGGCCGACACGGAGGGCAGCGGAGGACAGCCGATGTTCGCTCGCAGCGTCAGTGACTACTCGCAGTTGCCCGACGGATGGCAGCTTTACCGCCGCCTGCTGGCCGCACAGCCCGACCACTCGGTGAGCATCGTTTCCATCGGCTTCGTCACCTGCCTGGCGCAGCTGCTGACATCGGAGGCCGACGAATACTCGCCACTGAGCGGCGTAGAGCTTGTGCGACGCAAGGTGAAGTGCCTTTATGTGATGGGCGGTGTGTTCGGCGACTCTGAGGAACCCGATTTCAACTTCGCCCAGGGCATCGAGTTCTCCAAGACCTTCTTCCGCCTTTGGCCGCAGGAAGTCGATATGGTATTCTCGCCTATGGAGGTGGGGCAGGATGTTGAATACACGCCCGAGCAGGTTATCGCCGACCTCTCATGGACTGACGCGCATCCCATCAAGCAGGTCTATTTACAGTGCAACTGCAACACGGGCCAACGCATGTGGGACCCGATGACCGCCATACAAGCCGTCGAGGGAGACGGTCTGTTCTCGCTCTCCGAGCGCGGCACGGTGCATCTGACCGACAACGCCGAAACCATCTTCACCCCCTCTGCCACCGGCAATTGCCGTTACCAACTGCACGGCAATGCCGCATGGGCTGCCGCTATGTTAGAACGTATCAGGACTTTTAATCAGACAAGGACAACATCAGAATGATGTTTTTTACCGCATGCTGGCCCTGTATTCCTGGGGCGTCATGCCAACCTTCTTCTTGAACAGGCGAATGAAATAGGAAAGGTCGAAGAAGCCCAGTTCGTAAGCTACCTCCTTCACCGGCATGTCGGCGGTGAGCAGCAATAGCTGCGCCTTTTCAGTCTTTTTCTGGTTGATGTAGCGCAGGGGCGACTGCCCAAGTTCGCGCTTGAAGAGACGTATGAAGTAGCACTTGTTGACACAGGCGATGCCCGCCAAGACCTCCACGTCAATATTGTCATACAAATGGTTCTGGATGTAGGCCAGCACCTTCGTCATCCGTTCGTCGCTGGTCCATACCCTCGGCGTGGCTCTCTGCATGAATTTGGAGAAGAGCATGAGCATCGTTCCGCGCAGCCGCATCTTCTGCCCCAGGGTCAGGGCGTTGTAGCGCTTGGCATAGTCGGTGAAGCTGGTGGTGTTGTCGTAGGCCTGCGGATTGCTCTCGGGGAGGCTGGCTTCGGGGTAGGAACGGTACATCTCGTCGAAGAGCTGGTAGTCCGTGTCGTTGGCATCCACCTCGACAGGGAAGTCGAACATATCAAACACGTTGGTCTCGTTCTTATATCCCTCATATATATGCAGATAGTAATGTACGAAGACACCCCGGCACTCATAGCTGTGGACGGTATAGGCGGGCACGATGTACAGGTGGCGGGGGCGCAGTTCGACTGTCGCCGACGGAAGGTGCAGCCGCGCCTCACCCTCGGTGACGAGATAGATGCGGGTGAAGGGCGAGTTGACCTGCTGCCAGTTCCAGTCGCCGTTGTGACGGGCCAGCCCCACGTTCAGCATCTGGAGGTTCAGACTCTCTATCGGGAAACGTATCATACGGTTGGTTTTTGCTGCAAAGATAGTCATTCTTTTTTATACGGCCAAGGAAAAATGTCAATAATGTCCTACTAATGGGCAAAATAATGAAATGCGCCCTCGATTTATTGTTGTACTTTTGCACCGTCAAAACTATAATAATAACGCAGCAATGATGAAAAGACTATTACTATCCTTGTTTCTGGCAGCAGGACTTGCCGCCAGCGCACAAACAAACAACGTAGAAGTAGAGGCCGGACAGTTCACTCCCGACTGGAGCTCGCTCTCCGGCTGGCAGTGCCCTGAATGGTTCAAGGATGCCAAGTTCGGCATCTGGGCACACTGGGGCCCGCAGTGCCACGCCGAGGACGGCGACTGGTACGCCCGCTTCATGTACTACGAGGGCAGCGGCCAGTATGACTGGCACGTCAGCCACTTCGGCAATCCAAAGACCTTCGGACTGAAAGACCTCTGCAACGACTGGAAGGCCCAGAACTGGAACCCCCAGCAGTTGGTGAACCTCTACAAGAGCGTGGGTGCCCGCTACTTCATGGCCTTGGGTAACCACCACGACAACTTCGACCTGTGGAACTCGCCTTACCAGGAGTGGAACTCGGTGAACGTAGGCCCGAAGAAGGACCTCATCAAGGGTTGGAGCGATGCCTGCAAGGAGGCCGGACTGCCCTTCGGCGTCAGCATCCACGCCTCGCATGCCTGGACGTGGTTAGAGCCTTCGCAGGATTACGACGGCAATCTGACCAAGGCCGACGGCGCAGGCCAGTGGTGGGAAGGACTCGACCCGCAGGAACTCTACGCCCAAAACCACGAGCACAGCACGGGCTGGATGGACAGCGGCACCATCCACAGCCAGTGGGAGTGGGGCAACGGCGCCAGCCAGCCCTCGGCAGCCTACAAGCAGAAGTTCCAGAACCGCGTCTTGGAGCTGGTCAACGACTACGCCCCCGACATGCTCTATTTCGACGACACCGCCATGCCCTTCTACGGCTGTGACGACCAGATAGGCAAGAACATCCTGACACATTATTATAATAAGGCAGCAGCCGCTGACGGTACGCCGCAGGTGGTGGTCACGGGCAAGCAGCTGACCGACAACCAGAAGCAGTACATGCTCTGGGACGTGGAGCGCGGCATCCCCGACCGCATCCAGGAGGAGTACTGGCAGACCTGCACCTGCATCGGCTCGTGGCACTACGACGTGAACGTCTACAAGAACAATGGCTACAAGGGTGCCCAGCAGGTCATCGACATGCTCGTCGACATCGTCTCGAAGAACGGAAACCTGCTGCTCTCGGTCCCCGTGCGCAGCGACGGCACCATCGACGACAAGGAGGAGGCCATCCTCGCCGGCATCAAGGCCTGGCTCGACATCAACGGCGCATCCATCTACGGCACCCGTACCTGGAAGACGTTTGGCGAGGGCCCCTTGGCCGATGCCGCCAATCCCCTGAGTGCCCAGGGTTTCAACGAGGGCAACAACTACAGCGCCAAGGACGTGCGCTATGTGCAGAAGGACGAGACCCTCTATGCCACCATCATGCGCTGGCCTGCCGGCAAGACCTTTACCTTCAAGTGCCTCGGCAAGAGCTCCGAGTATTATAGCGGCAAGGTGAAGAGCATCCGGCTGCTTGGTCACGGCGACGTCAGCTATACGGAAGCC
>JAEEGH010010942.1_pt1 | contig 20679 bp, 13 predicted proteins | sample 9134181 | NCBI WGS metagenome assembly JAEEGH01 (sample SAMN16246544, study PRJNA631951) | gut metagenome | biome: gut microbiome; feature: rumen; material: DP-attached | host: Bos | place: Iran: Karaj | collected 2018-10
TAAATAAAAGGGACGACTTGTGGGCAATGAGTCTGTTCCTTATATCATATTTATCCTTGAAATACAGATAAAATGTGCCTTTGGCAACACCGGCCTTCTCTACTATGTCAGAAATGGAGGTTTTGTTGATCCCCTGACTTGTGAATAGTTCAAAAGCTGTGTTTAACAGGCTTTCCATCTTTAGTTTCTTGTTTGCTTCTGCTTTTCCCATAATTTAATCCTAACATATTTAATGATGAATATTTATAAATTTTTTATTTTTTTTTGGAAATAAAAAGTTGACCAACGGTCATTTATATGATATACCATAATATGAAAATGACCATTGGTCAATAATTATTTTTGGGGAGGCAGTTGTATGAATAAGCTTTCAGAATTGATAGTAAAGCTAAGATATGTTATTCTTATTGCGGCAATAGCACTTCTTATTCCATCCGCTATCGGCTACTTCAATACGAGAGTCAACTACGATATCCTTACATATCTTCCAAAGGATATTGAGACTATGAAAGGGCAGGATGTTCTGCTTGATCAGTTTGGAACAGGAGCATTTGTCCTTTACGTAGCAGAGGGCATGGATGAAAAAGATGTTGCTAATCTTAAATCAAAAATAGAAAACGTGGACCACGTTTCAGACGTCATCTGGTATGACTCGGTTATGGACATCAGCGTACCTATGGAGATGATGCCGAGTGATGTCTACGAGGCGTTCAACGCAGATGATGCGACCATGATGTTTGTAATCTTTGACGAGGGAACATCGGCGGACGCAACAATGGATGCAATTGCAGATATCCGTAAGATATCCAATAAGCAGTGCTTCATGAGTGGAATGAGCGCCATCGTTACAGACACCAAGGATCTGGCAATGAAGGAGACGCCAATATATGTAGGTATTGCGGTTCTTCTGGCAGTCATCGTTCTTTCACTGACAATGGATTCTTATCTGATTCCACTGTTCTTCCTATTAAGCATAGGAATGGCAATTGTCTACAACATGGGTACCAACGTTTTCAAAGGTGAGATTTCTTTTGTAACCCAGTCACTTTCTGCGGTTTTGCAGCTGGGAGTTACCCTGGACTATTCAATATTCCTGTGGCACAGCTATCAGGAAGAGCTTGAAAAGACTTCTGACAAGAAGGAAGCTATGGCAAATGCCATTTCAGCAACTTTCCAGTCAGTTATCGGAAGCTCAATAACAACAATTGCCGGTTTCATTGCGCTGTGCTTTATGAGCTTTACACTTGGATTTGATCTTGGCGTTGTTATGGCTAAGGGCGTTGTCTTTGGCGTTATTGGATGTGTAACAATTCTTCCAAGTATGATCCTTGTCTTTGATAAATGGATTGAGAAGACCAAGCATAGGCCAATTGTAAATGAGTTTGTGAAGATACCACAGTTTGTAGCAAAGCACTATCTGGCTTTCTTTGCGATATTCCTTGTGCTTTTGTTCCCTGCAATTTACGGAAACAACCACACAAGTGTCTACTATGATCTGACACAGACACTTCCGGATAAGCTTGAGAGCGTACAGGGCGCCAACAAGGTTGATGAGAAGTTTGAGATGAACTCAGCATACATGCTTCTTGTGGACAAGAACCTGGACAGCGCATCAATGAACGAGATGATCAGAGAGCTTAAGGCTACAGATGGAATTCTTTCAGTGCTTAGTACCGATTCAGTTATCGGACCATCTATTCCAAGAAGCTTCATACCGGCAGATGTGACAGAGAAGCTTGAAAGTGACGAGTGGAAGTTAGTTCTTTTGACAACTGATTATAAAATAGCTTCCGATGAGATAAATGCGCAGATTTCAGCTGTTGACAGCATCGTAAAGAGCTATGATCCAAAGGCTATGGTAGTTGGTGAGGCACCTTGTACAAAAGACCTGATCAACATAACAAACCATGACTTCCAGGTTGTAAACATTGTTTCAATCGGACTGGTATTCCTGATCATCGCATTTGTGCTTAAGTCATTATCACTTCCATTTATTCTGGTTGCAGTTATTGAATTTGCGATCTTTGTAAATATGGGACTTCCATACTACACAAAGACAGTTATACCTTTCATCTCATCAGTAGTAATCGGAACAATACAGCTTGGTGCAACCGTTGACTACGCTATCCTGATGACAACAAGGTATCTGAGCGAAAGAAGTGCAGGACACGACAAGAAAGAAGCGACTCTTATAGCTCTTTCAACAAGCATGAAGTCAGTTATTGTAAGTGCGCTTAGCTTCTTCGCAGCAACCTTCGGAGTTGGACTTATATCAAGTATTGATATGATTGGCTCACTGTGCATGCTTATGTCAAGGGGCGCAATAATCAGTATGTTTACAGTTCTTCTGGCACTTCCTGCAATGTACATGATCTTTGATGGACTGATCATGAGGACAACATTCGGACTTAAGGGAGTGGAGACAGAGAAGCATCATTTTGGGGACATGATTCACAGACATAGAGTTGCATAAAGCGTTATGCAGATGAATTAAGGAGGAGATCATCATGATAAGAAAGAATCTTATTAAATCATTATCAGTAGTTATGGCGACAATGCTTGCAGTTATGACTGTAGCTTGTGGCAAGGCTACTACAGATACACAGGCTGTGGCAGCTGTTGAAGCTACCACGCAGGAGTCAGTTCTTGAGGAAACAATGGTTTCAAACTCAGCACTTGCAGGTTCATCCTCAGAGGCAGGTAAGGTTGAGACAGTTTATGTAACAGCAGATGCTAACGGAGCAGTAAATGATGTCATCGTAAGTGAATGGCTTAAGAATGCCACTGCTTCATCTGAGCTTGCTGATACTACAGAGCTTAAGAACATTGTAAATGTCAAGGGATCTGAGACTTTCACAGACAACGGCGACGGAACACTTACCTGGAATGCTGAAGGGTCTGACATCTACTATCAGGGAACTACCGACAAGGAGCTTCCTGTAACAATGAATATCACATATACCTTGGATGGAAAAGAGATTTCTCCTGAGGAACTTGCAGGAAAGAGCGGAAGAGTAACAATCCGTTTTGAGTATGAGAACAATGCAAAGCAGACAGTAAATGTCGATGGAAAAGATATTGAGGTTTATACACCTTTTGCAATGGTTTCAGGCATGATGCTTGATTCAGATAAGTTTACAAATGTTGAGATATCAAACGGTAAGGTTATTTCAGATGGTGGTAACTATGTGGTTATGGGCGTTGCACTTCCCGGACTTAAGGAAAGTCTTGATATCTCTGATGATAAATGGGATGAGCTTGAGGATGGAGATGATATCAAGGAAAAGCTTTCAAACTCTTTCGAGATCACAGCTGATACAAGCTGCTTTGAGCTTGGAATGACAATTACAATGGCAAGCTCAGATATCCTTTCAGACTTTGGAATGACAGATATCACAGGTTCAGATAAGATCGAAGACCTTAAGAGTGACATGGGTGAACTTAATGATGGTTCCACAAAACTCGTAGATGGAACAAAGACTCTTAAGAATGGAACAAAGGAGCTTAGAGACGGAACAGGCAAGCTCTATAACGGAACAACAGACCTTAAGGACGGAACCGGCAAGCTCTATGATGGAACAGGTAAGCTTGCAGAGGGAACAGATAAGCTCTACAGCGGAACAGGAGCTCTTTCAGACGGAGCAGGACAGCTTGCCAGCGGAACAGCTACACTTCGCGATGGTCTTGCACAGTACACAGACGGTGTTGCTCAGGTAAATAATGGTGCTCAGACACTTGCACAGGGAGCAGCTACAGCAAAGACAGGTTCTGCAGCACTTAAGACAGGCGCAGGACAGCTTGCGGCAGGCGCGCAGGAACTTGATGATAAGGTTGGAGCTCTTTCAACACTTCTTCCTGAGTACAAGACCAAGATAAATGGCATGTCAGCAGTGGTTCAGCAGAGCATGGCTGAGTTCTACGCTAAGAAGGCTAAGCTTGAGAAGACAAAGAATTTCCTTGCAACAGGTTCAGGCTGGGATGAAGACGTTGCCGATATGATCGCCCAGATGGCAGGATATCCTGTTTCCCAGGAGGATGCAACAAGACTGGTGCTTGGTTCACAGCAGGTGCTTATGGCAGCACAGGCAGAAACTCCCGAGATTAAGAGCGGTGAGATGGATGCTGCTATGATTCGTACTCAGCTTGAGGCAGGAGTTGCACAGGCTGATGCGGCTCTGGCTCAGGCAGCACAGGCTGCAGCGGCTCAGGGCGCTGCACAGGGACAGGAGACTGAACAGGTTCAGGAATCAGCTCAGGCTCAGGAAGCAGCTCAGGCTCAGGAAGCAGCTCAGACTCAGGAAGCAGTTCAGACTCAGGAAGCAGCTCAGGAGCAGGCAGTAGTTCAGGAGCAGGCAGCGCAGGGCGATGGCCAGGTAGTTGAGAACACAGAATCCGGAAGCTATCAGCAAGACGCGAACTTTACTGAGAACGAGCTTGATTTCACAACTGATACACTTGAAGCAACACCGGCTACAGAACCGGCTACAGAATCAGCTACAGAACCGGTTACAGAACCGGCTACAACACCAGAGACAACACCGGCTGCAGCATTAGAGACAACACCGGCTGCAGCACTAGAGACAACACCAGATGCAACACCTGAGACAGTAGCAGTTTCAGCAAACCAGCTTGGTAGTGCTCCAGATTCATCATCAGCAGATGGAGAGCTTACAATTGAGCAGTACAAGGAGCTTGTAGCAGAGCTTCAGGGAGAACTGGCAATAACCAAGCAGCAGCTTGCAGGCGCACAGCAGGCAGCACAGACATACGGACAGCAGGCACAGCAGGCAGCAGCTATGGCTCAGCAATATGGTCAGATGGCTCAGCAGTACGGTCAGAATGCAATAGAGGCAACTCAGTCAGCAAAGACAGCAGCACAGACAGCGCTTTTACTTCTTGATGGCGCAGAGCAGTACAGAAATGGCGTTGTTGATCTTAAGCAGGGTGCTATAGCAGTTGCAAAATATGAAGCCCTTGTAGGAGCAACAGATGCAGCACTTGCATCAATCTCAGAGGTAGAAGGAAAACTTAATGGAGCCAAGGAAACAATGAGATCAAATGGTATCGATCCTGATAACCTTGGCAGCGTACTTGAAACAGTAGAGGCAAAGGCCGGACAGCTCAAGGATGGAACTTCTCAGATTGCAGCAGGAGCAAGGCAGGTATATGGAGGCGTTGATCAGCTTGATAGCGGCATTGGCCAGCTCTCAGCAGGCGCAGGTCAGCTTGCAGCCGGAACAAATACACTTGCATCAAAGAATGGCGAACTCAACGATGGAGCAGCAAAGCTCAGCGATGGTGCAGCAAAGCTCAGCACCGGAACAGTAGAGCTTCAGAGCGGTGCAGGCGAACTCAACAGCGGAGCACACGAGCTCTTAAACGGCGCAGGTCAGCTTGATGACGGTGCCAAGAAGCTTAACGACGGTGCAAAGGAACTTGACGACGGCGTAATCAAACTCGACGACGGAGTTAAGGAGCTTATGGATGGCATGATGAAGCTCGACGAAGAGGGAATCAAGAAGCTCTATGAAGTATTCGATGGTGACCTTACAGATTTCGCTGACAGAATGAGCGCAATCAAGGAAGCCGGAAGCAACTACACCTCCTTCGGTGGATCAAGTGATGACATCGACAGCAGTGTTAAGTTCATTATCAAGACAGAGAGCATCAAAGATCTTTGATAAATAGTTTGGAAGAAACGCGAAGAAAGTGTTGTGGTTTTTTAGGGGACAGAAAGGACAGCCGATTGTGGCTGTCCTTTTTGTCCTTATTGACTGTAGAAAAACATAATCAAGGCCCGCTTTGGGTATTATAACCATCCCCAGATATCTATCAATGGACTTTCGCAGCATAAATCCTCCCGCCCTCATTGCCATAATGTAATGCATCCCTGTACTTCATCTGGGCGGTCCGGTTTATTCCACGGTTCCATTGACAGATATCCGGGGATGGTTATGTGGTAGCTAAGCGGGCATTGATTATGGGGCTATCTCTGCCTCAATTGATGTTTTAGACATATACGGCAGTTTGAATTTGAACGAAAACACCAATAATTACTGCCGTAATCTGCGTGCTTTTAATTTGCGGCAGTCGTTCAAGTGATGATGTTACTGCCGTATAAGTTTATATATAAGTTTACGGCAGTTGATGAGTTTATGATTTATCTGCCTAAATTATTCATTTCCCATAATGCGGTAGTATGAAGACTACTGTACATCTCAAAAATCAAAGAAAAGAACTGCCGCATGAGGCACCAGTCGAATTTGAGGCAGTATATATGAAGTTATAATTACTGCTTCACTGCTAGAAAGATAGATTTGCGGCAGTTATTACATATCTATATATTCATATACATCTTGTATACCACATCCCCAATTATTTACATCCCGTATAATGGCCTGACCTTTACTGCAACGATTGCGACAACTACACGACGTCACACCTAGAAGCTATATTTTGCAAAAAAGTAAGAACTCATTTTTACAAGTCATCACAATTAATCAAAAAGGCCCCAACTGATGTGAATTTTCAGGTGGCAAAAATCGAAGGAGGACCACAGGTGTTCTTACTTTAGGTCTCCGGCTCCAATTTGTTCTCACCTTCACGCCCTTTTTGAGGCTACTGTGATGTCTTTGCCAAAACAACAAAATTTTTCATATTTCAGAATTCACTCCTATAGCCCTGATTTTAAGTACTTGTGATGAAGCGGAAAAAGCAGTTCACAACAACATGCAGAAATCAGCTAAAAAGGTGTGAGCTTTCCAGAGGTTTAGATTAATTAGGGTGTGCTGTTTTCAGCATGTCATAGGCTTTGGATATGGCTACAATCGTCAAAAAAGCCAGTAGTATTATCTTTCCTGCCCCGGTTAGCGACCTTTTTGCACAAAGTAAGGCCCGCTGTTACACGGGCTGCCCTTTGAGCAGAGAACTTGCTGAGGTTCTTTCGAAGCTAGTGCGAACCATGGGGGCTACTTAGCGAGGTTTTTTTGAGCTTAGTAGAACATCCCAGTCGGCGGGACGAGCGGTGCTACAATCCTAACCCCGGAGCAGGCAAGTAATATCTTGGTTTGGTTCAAGCTTGTTTTTTGATGGTGGATATTTTCAGAATACATATATACACCCTGATCTTGGATATAGATGTTATAATGATATACATGACGAACACAAGATCACCAAAAAACAAGCTTTATATACTGGATATCACGCCTCTTAAGGACGAGCAGCTCTTTGAATGGTGGTATGGCCAAATGCCATCGTACAGGCAGAATAAGATTGATGCCTTTAAGCCGAGGAAGTCCAAGCTCTTATCTCTTGGAGCTGGGATGCTGCTTAAAAAGGCATTGGAAGATATTGGCATAACTGAGTATGAGATTGAACTTGGTGAGAATGAGAAGCCATATCTTAGGGATCGCAGAGATGTTTTCTTCAATATTTCCCACTCGGGAGATATGGTGATACTTGGCATATCTGACAGGGAGATTGGCGTAGATATCGAGCAGAATAAGGAGTTTAAGGACAGCCTTATCAACTATGTCTTTTCCGGCACGGATTTTGATGTGGTAAAAGAGCTTTTTGCAACAGACTCAACATATACCAGGCTCTGGACGACAAAAGAGAGCATTATGAAGCACAGTGGAAAGGGAATTTCAATAGAACCAAAGGCCATAAACCTGATGTTCAAAGACAACAAGCTTATGGCCTCTTCTTCAAAATATGATTGCAGTGGTCTTAACCTTCTGCACTATGAAATTGGAGATTATCAGATAACAGTATGTTCCTCATATGGCGAGTTTGAACTTGAAACAGTACAACCTTAGGAAATGTGTCTGATCTCTCTTTCGTGGATCTCCTGGATCTCATCAACAGCGGAAAGCATTGGTTTAATGTGCTTTCCTTTTATTTTTCTGTCAACATAGTTCTGGGTTATCTTTACAACTGTTCCACTAAGTGCAAGAACACCAATAAGGTTCGGGATAGCCATCATACCATTGAATGTGTCTGAAAGGTCCCATGCAAGTGTAAGATCCATTGTGGCTCCAACAAGAATAAATACAACGAATACAAACTGATAGCCCTTGGCTGCCTTTGTGCCAAAGAGGTATTCAAAGCCCTTGCTTCCGTACTGGCTCCATCCAAGAACAGTAGAGAAAGCAAAGAACAGGATCGCAATTGCTATAAATGCTCCACCGGCCTTTCCGTATACTGTAGAGAAGGCTTCTGCAACAAGTGCGGTTGAAACAGCATCTGAAATGACTTCTCCAGTATTAAGATCTACAAGTCCGCTTGAAAGAACAGCAAATGCAGTTAGTGAACAAACAATAATTGTATCTGCAAATACTTCGAAGATTCCCCACATACCCTGAACTACAGGCTCTCTTACATTAGATGATGAGTGAACCATAACTGAGGAACCAAGACCTGCTTCATTGGAGAAGACACCTCTTTTCATTCCCCACTGCACAGCGTAGGCAACACCGCTTCCCACTATTCCGCCGCCGACAGCTTTCATACCAAATGCACCTTTGATGATCGCTACAAAAACAGCGCCAATTTTGCCGAAGTTGAGGATGACGATCATGATGGCACATACAAGATAGATGACAGCCATAAATGGCACGAGCCTTTCGGTTACAGCGGCGATTCTCTTAAGGCCGCCAAGGATTACAAGGCCTGCAAGTGCCATAAGGATCACGCCTGTGAATATTGTAGGTATACCAAATGCAGATTTCATATTTACTGCAATGGAATTGATCTGGCTCATGTTACCGATACCAAAGGATGCGATTACACAGAATACACTGAACATTACAGCAAGGGCTGCGCCAATCTGTTTGCAGCCTTTCTTGGCTCCAAGACCATCCCTTAAGTAGTACATGGCGCCGCCGCACCATTCATTTCTTTCATTTCTTCTTCTATAGTAGATTCCAAGAACATTCTCAGAAAAGTTCGTCATCATTCCAAAGAACGCAACGATCCACATCCAGAAAATAGCTCCGGGACCACCTGACAGGATTGCGGCTGCAACACCTGCGATATTACCTGTTCCAATTGTGGCAGCAAGTGCTGTACAAAGGCTCTGGAACTGGGATATCTGCATGTCGTCCTTGCCTGTGTGGGCAGTTACGTGCTTATCCTTAAAAATTCCTCCTATTGTATTCCTGATCCAGTGCTTAAAATGCGAGATCTGAAATACCTTTGTCAGAATTGTCATAAGAATTCCGGTTCCGACAAGAAGTATCAGCATTGGAAGTCCCCAGACGAAACCATTTACGGCGTTGTTGATCTGTTCAACGCTGCTGACAAAATTATTCATATCTTTCTCCTCCTCGAATACAGAAAAAAGGCGCACGAATCGATTCGAAACGCCTTTGTTTGTGTTAGTATACCACATCACTTTGTTGCTGTAAAGTAATAAAGGCGTAAACTACACATTTTATTTTTGTGTTCGATATGTTTCGGTCACTTTGCCATTAAGTGTCTGTTAACTCCCAAAGGGTATTCCCACCCGGCTGAAAACTGTGATAACTTTCCTTTCAGTTAAGCAAGCGCCACAAAATGAGGAGGAGACATATGAAAACACTATATCCTTTAACCCCTGCCCAGAACATGCATTATCAGTGGATCAGGCAGTACAACACACAGCAGGTCTCAGGCGTGACCATAGTTGCAGCCGTCAAGATGGACCTGGACTTCATGCTTCTTAATAAGTGCATCAATGAAGAAACAAAGAGATATGAGTGCCTTAACTTAAGGTTCACAGAGCCTGATGAAAACGGAGAGATCAAACAGTATTTTCAAAGGAAGTCACAAAAGACAATCAAAATCCTTAACTTTTCTTCAATGTCGATGGAGGAGGCTGAAAGCGCATTCCAGAGCATGGCCTATGAGACTTTTGATGGCGCGAACAGAGCAATGTATGAGTTCCTTATGGTGATGCTGCCAAATGGCTACAATGGCTTTTTTGCCCACCTGGATCACAGACTCATTGATTCCTGCGGACTTGCAGTCATGGTAAAAGACATAATGGCGCTATATGCACACTATAAATTCGGCAAAGAGTATCCGGAAGAGCTTGCAGGATTTGAAAAAATGCTCACACAGGATCTTATGAAAGCAGGAAATGAAAAGCGTTTTGCCAAAGACAGAGATTTCTGGGAGAGCCAGCTTGATAAGCTCGGTGAGCCTCTTTATTCAGATATCCAGGGCAAAAGAGTTTTGGAAGAAGCAAGGAAGAAACACAGGAATAAAAACCTGCGAAGTGCTGACATTGAGATGGAAAACCTCTTTGTGGAAGTTAAGGACTATAAACTCGAAGCAGATGCAGCAAAAAAGCTTATGGATTACTGCCAGGACAGGAGGATCTCTTTTAACAATCTGTTACTGCTAACCATGAGGACTTATCTGTCAAAAGTAAACGAAGGTCAGGAGGACATAACAATTGAGAGCTTTATTGCAAGAAGATCAACAAAAGATGAATGGACCAGCGGTGGAAGCAGAACGATCATGTTCCCGTGCAGAACGGTGATTAAGGGAGGCACAAGCTTTTTCGACACAGCTAACATTATTCAGAACACCCAGAACTGCATTTACCTGCACAGCAATTACGACCCGGAGCTTATCAAAAAATCCATTAAGGAGAGATTTGGAACTCCTGACGGGACGGCCTACGAAAGCTGCTACCTGACCTACCAGCCGCTTCAGGTAAGTGCAGATAACATGAACCTTTCAGGCATCCCACTGTACTTCAAGTGGTTCGCAAACGGCGCAGCAACAAAGAAGGTTTATCTCACCGTAACGCATACAGAGGATGGTGGACTTAATTTTTCCTATCACTATCAGAATGCTCATTTGGAGGAAAAAGACATAGAGCTCTTTTACTACTACATGATGAGGATTGCATTTGCCGGCATCGAAGATGATTCAAGAACTGTAGAAAATATCATGGAAACCGTATAAATCAAAAAAGAAAAGAGGAGAAAAGTTATGAAGAATGAGAAAAAGTTTAAGGAATTTTTGGCACAGTACTGCACAGTTAAACCACAGGATATGACAGATGATATGAGATTTCTTGAGGATCTGGGGCTTAGCTCTTTTGATTTCATGTCACTGCTTGGGGATCTTGAGGACAACTTCGATGTGGAGCTTGACCCTGAGAATATCGGGAATGTCACCACAATCGGACAGGCGCTTGCACTTATCGGCGACACAAGAAAGAGCGCGTAAACAAGAGGGGGAGAGGTGTGAATTATGGAAAATATAAGGCAGCTTCTTGAATACATTGAAAAGAGCTATGCTGATATACCTGCAATTAAATGGCCTTCGGGAAAAGAGGTCTTTTCAAGGTCGTACAGTGAACTGGCTTCTTCGGCAACACTTGTTAGAAAAGCATTGGCATCAGGAGGATTACACAACAATCATATAGCTATCATTGGCTTTAGCTCCATCGAATGGATCACCTGCTTTTTTGGAATTACTTCAGGAACAAACACCGCAGTGCTTCTGGACCCGCTGCTTCCTGATGATGAGCTGGTTGAGCTTTTAGTGCGATCAGATTCCAAGGCAGTATTCCTTGATCCATCCAAGGCTGATCTGGCAAAAGACATTAAGGAAAAATGTCAGAAGGTGGAAAAGATTTTCACTTTAAGCAAAGAGGGAATTGATGAGCTGGAAGAGGAAGGAAAGGATGCTGAGGATGTCCCGGGGAATCCCGGTGATGAACTTGCAATGATAATCTTCACCTCCGGAACAACAGGAAAGAGTAAGGGGGTAATGCTCACTCAGGAGAATCTTATGAGCAACGTGGAGGCTGTGGAATATGATGCCGCTCCCGGAAGAGTTACGCTGAGCGTTCTTCCGATACACCATGCTTATTGTCTGGTTATGGATTATCTTAAGTGTCTGTCTCTTGGGGTTACTGTATGCATCAATGATTCTTTCCTTCATATGGTAAAGAACATGCAGCTCTTTAAACCAAGCGTTATGCTCATGGTTCCAATGATGATAGAAACAATCTACAAGAAACTTTCAAGTGCCACTGCAGGAAAACTCTTGCCCAAAAAGATGATCGCGGCAAAGGTCTTTGGCGGAAACCTGACTACCGTCTTTTCCGGGGGCGCCCATCTTGATCCGTTCTATGTTGAGAAGTTTAAAGAGTATGGTGTAAACATCTATGAGGGTTACGGAATGAGTGAGTGCTCGCCCGTTATCAGCTCCAATACACCTACGAATTATCGCCCGGGATCAGTGGGGAAGGTGCTTAAGAACGCTGAGGTTAAGTTTGAGAATGGGGAGATCCTTGTTCGAAGCACAAGCGTAATGAAGGGATATTACAACATGCCCGATGAAACTAATGAAGCTCTTGAGGGAGGATTTCTTCACACCGGCGATAAGGGCTACATGGATGAGGATGGTTATCTGTACATCAACGGACGTGTAAAGAATCTCATTATCCTCTCAAATGGAGAAAATGTCTCACCTGAGGAAATTGAGAATAAGCTGGCACTTTATCCCCTTGTGGATGAGGTTGTGGTTACCGGTGATGGCAACGGACTCACTGCCAGAATCTATCCAGATCAGGACCTTATTGCAAAGAAGAAGCTGGAGGGTGAGAAGCTGGAAAAAGAGCTGTGGAAGCTCCTTGATGAGTACAATGGCACCCAGCCGACTTTCAGACGGATAGCGCACCTCGTGATCAGGGAAAATCCATTCAGAAGAAACACCACTAAAAAGATACTAAGGCAATATGCTGCGGAGGATATTCCTGCATAATAAACGAAGACCACATCAGATGATTGATCTAATGTGGTCTTTTTATTTTGAACTTAGGCCAGGAAGAACACCGGTGATAAATACCTGAGCCATGATATCTGCGATCTCGTCCTCTGAGGCATCAAAGCCTTCGGTTGACCATTTGTGGAGAACACCGACAGTGCTGCCTATTGCGGAAGCAATAAAGTAGGTGGCACTTTTTTTATCCTGCATGTGGTAGGACTCATCATCCGTAACCTGTCTCATATACCTGTCAAACATAAGAAGCATCTTTTCAAAAAAAGCATTGCCTCTGGTGCTGTTAAGAAGCGTTGCGAGGAAAGGATTCTCTTTGGCGTAGCCGCAGATTGCAAGGAAAAACGACTTGCAGATCGCCTTGTCATCCTTTGGGTGGAAGCTCTCCATTAGTCTGAAGATGTTCTCAATTGTCTTTTCCTCTGCAGCGGTAACGAGAGCAGGAACATTCTCATAGTGATTGTAAAAAGTGCTCCGAACGATCCCTGCCTTTTTGACAACGTCTGAAACGGTTATTTTGTCTATGTCTTTTTCTTTCAGCAGCAGGAAGAAGGAGTCAAAGATTGCGTCCTCTGCCGTGCTGTATCTCTCATCAAATTCATTCATGTGACTATTATAGCATAGGAATAGAGCATTTCTTATGTAATATGGCTTTTAAATTTGGTAGAATGAATTTATAAGAATTTTGATCACAGGAGGAGTTTGGGGGTTATGTATTATCTTATAAAAAACACTCTTGAAGAATGCAGCGCAGAGCAGTGTCACGACGCTGCAGTTCCCTATGTTGCCGTACTTACGCCAAATCAGTGGGCTCAGCAGAACGAAAACTTCGACATGGGTATTGATTTTGATCTCAATACAGATGACATTTTCACAACAAAGGCTGAGGTCAATTACGATTCCCTGACCGGAACCTTCTATATACCAACTCAGTCATCCCATGCCAAATTGCCACAGAGATTTGCTTTTGTCCTGGATGAAACGGGAATTGTTTTCATAGACGAAGGAGATGCGGCGCTTAATATTGTTGAGCGGATAAAGCGCTATAAGAAATGGAAGAAGCCCTGCCTTGAAAGGTTCTTTTACGATTTCCTGGAACTTATAATCCATGGAGACCTTGCTATCATGCAGAAGTACGAGGTCGAGCTTGATAATCTGGAAAAAGAGATAATGGAAGACGCCCAGGATGCTCACATGCAGCGAAACAACGACATCCGCGGTGATATAAGGGATCTTCGTATCCACTACGAACAGCTCCAGGACCTTGGCCAGGAGCTTGAAGAAAATGAGAATGGATTCTTTAAGGAAGAGAACCTCAGATACTTCCACATGTTTTCCAGCCGTGTAGACAGGCTCTACGACGCGGCAACTCACCTTCGCGACTACACTATCCAGCTAAACGACCTTTATCAGTCCCAGCTTGACGTTAGCCAGAACCGTGTTATGACCGTCCTTACCGTGGTAACAACCATATTCATGCCTCTGACTCTCATCGTTGGCTGGTACGGAATGAACTTCAAATACATGCCGGAGCTTGATTCAAGGCTTGGCTATCCTATTGTTATTATTCTAAGCTTGCTGATAGTTGTGGGGAGCATTACGTTCTTTAAGATCAAAAAAATAATATAAAAATACAAAAATCCCTCGATGCCTCACATAACATCGAGGGATTATGTGTTAAATACGTAAAATGGCATGACAAACACTTTAATTTGTATGATATAATTCAATTAAATACTAAATATTGTATACTGTGGATTCTATGATTATAGGTAATGTTTGGGGGAACAATTATGAACGTCAAAGAAGTCAAGTCGTTAGTGCACTACATTTTTAGCGCATGTCTTTTCGTCCTGTTTTTTATGCTGTTTAGTCAGAAGGCATATGCTGCGCCGCTGAGCATGGATGAAGTAAAAGCCAGATATGAGAGGGGCGAAGCGCTCACTGAAAAAGAGAGGTTGGAAACCCTGGAAAGCATTTATCCGGGAAAAACAGAGCTTAGATTTGGCAGCGGCTATGTTGAACTAAGTGGCGATGGCAGAAAAGTTCTTTTAAAAAAGATACCGATGGACGTAACAAATCGCGCAACAGGTGAGAAGACATCATATGATGTCCCTTTAACTGATTCTCATTTGTCGGTTTTTGACGATGTCATTATGATCCGGGATAAAAGTGGGGGGACTCTAAGTGCGGGTTCATCCATAAGCTTAGGCGCCTGTGATGTATACCCGGGTAACAATACACTGCAGGAAGGCAGCGTTCTTCTGGTCCTGGATACAAATGGTACTCTGCATGGTTATTTGGCCGGTGCTACAGGTAATGGCAGCGTGACACTTGGAGATAAGCTGAATGTGTTCAGATGCATTGGCAATGGTCGTATCCAAACCGCAGTCGGCGAATTTGCTCCGTCATTCCCACTTCCGGCATTTGGCGACACATGGGGGTGGAGCGATCGAAATTCAGTAAATTCAGGGCTTGGAGAAATGATCTGGCACCTTGATGTTGATATGGACTCTAAATACTATGTTTTACCTGAATTTATTATACATGACTGTTCTGTAGAGATTAAATATGATGACATAACAGTGGATTTACAAAGTGGCGAGGCTGACATTGGACATGAAATCCCCATAACTGAGAACGAAATAGGATGGAAGGAGATTATCTCAATCGGACAGACTCTATCGTTTTCTATTTCAGGATCTGGAAAAGGTACAACCAAATTCAGTATGGGCTTCAGGGAAGGATTTAACCTTAGCTTTTTCATTGCTGCTGTAGTGCCTGTGATTGAAGACGCGGGATGGAATCATCATGACCCTGACATCAAAGTAAAAAGTACTGACATGGACGGTGAGGTTTATTTAGGTATTGCGGATAGTGAAGAGCTGACTTTTTTGTCCACTGCTTCAATAGGGCCTAATTATAAAACGGGGTTTGTAGTAGAAGGGGAAAAGTCTGAAGGCCATAATTATCCAGGAGATGATGAAAAGAAATACTGGCACGAATGCGAAAGTGGTGAGTGCGTTCACGGATCAGGTTTCTGGAGGCTTGGCCCGCTTGCACTTAGCTGGTCTATGTTAGGACAGTCGGAAACAATCATTAGCACCGATCCTAAGGATTTTGATCCTTTCTTTGAATTCTATGATTCAAAGACATTTGATGACCGCGACTGGACATCTTGCCCTCACAAAGGATACAGGCTGAATGCACAGGTGCTAAATTCTGGTGGGGATCCCCTTTCGGAAGCAAATGTTTCTTACAGCCCTGTAAAGGATCACTATGATGGAGCAACGTCTAAGGAGACAGACGCATCCGGAAAAGCAGTTTTGTATGCCCCAACTGGGGATATTGAGGTGACTGCAACAATTACCAGTAAAAAAGATCGTTCAATCACATATACTCAGACCCAGCCTCTTACAAAAACCGCGGATACCCAGGACATTACATTTAACATTGAAATCCCCAGCAAGAAAGTGAGCTTTAAGAATCCTGCATCCGGAGAAGCAAAGAACTGGCCTGCAGATATCTCTTTTACTCCGTTCTATTCTGAGGAGGTTGATCTGCCGGGGACAATCCCGGAGCTTTCCGGATATCAGTTTACAGGCTGGAACACTAAAGAAGATGGAAGTGGAACAACATATGCGCCGGGGACATCACTTACTTTAAAAGATGACCTGACTCTTTGGGCACAATGGGAGCTTGCCTCAGACAGCTGGTACGTAATATACAATGCTAATGGAGGCAAAAAAGCTCCTATGCCTACCATTACCAGAAAAGGGACTGATGCAGCTCTGACAAGTGAACTTCCAGAAGCAGGGAAGATGATATTTAAGGGATGGACACCGGATCCCCGTGGATTGAATCCTGTATACCAGCGTGGGGATACGCTTCCATATGACAGCGGTAAAAACTATGTAGTGCTGTATGCTTTATGGGATCTTTCACCAGTGCCACAACCTATCCATGTTTCATTTAATGCCAATGGCTTGGAACAGGCGAGCATTCCTGCAGATGCCTGGATGGAGCAGGGCACATGGATGCAGCTTGAGGCAGCAGTTGCTCCTTTAGGCAGCGAATACTCATTCCTTGGATGGAGCGAAGATCCTGCATCAAAGGATCCTGAATACCAGGCATACCGCTCGTACTACTTCTACCGTAGCACAGCGCTTTATGCTATTTGGGATAATCTGGACACCTTGACTTTGTCCTTTGAGGATTCTCTCCCGGGAGGTGCGTCAGGAATACCGGAAGCAATTTCAATTTTGTCTACCATGTCGAGAAACGTAATGATTCCCGGAGACATTCCTCAAAAGTCCGGAAGAATCTTTACAGGCTGGAACACAGCAAAAGATGGCAGCGGATCCTATTATGCACCAGGCTCAACGTTAGACTTAAAGAATAACACAACTCTCTGGGCTCAGTGGGAGATGACCGGAGACAGCTGGTATGTAATATACAATGCTAATGGCGGCACAAAAGCTCCTATGCCGACCATTTCGCAAAAAGGGACAGATGCAGTACTGACAAGTGAGCTTCCTGAAGCGGGGAGGATGATATTCAAGGGCTGGACACCGGATCCCCGTGGATTGAATCCTGTATACCAGCGTGGGGATACACTTCCTTATGACAGCAGTAAAAACTATGTAGTGCTGTATGCGTTATGGGATCTTTCTCCAGTACCTCAACCTATCCATGTTTCATTTAATGCCAATGGCTTGGAACAGGCGAGCATTCCTGCAGATATCTGGATGGAACAAGGAAACTGGCTACAGCTTGGTAGTGCTATTGCTCCTTTGGGCAGTAATTACACCTTCCTTGGATGGAGCGAAAATCCGGCATCAACAGATCCTGAATTCAAGGCAAACCGTTCGTACTACTTTTACCGTAGCACAGCGCTTTATGCAATCTGGACCATTCTGGACACAGTAACGCTGTCCTTTAAGGATTCTCTCCCGGGAGATGCATCGGGAATACCGGATGCAATTTCTATTTTGCCTTCTATGTCGAGAACCGTAAGGATTCCCGGAGACATTCCTCAAAAGTCCGGAAGGGTCTTTATAGGTTGGAACACGGAAAAAGATGGTAGCGGATCATACTATGCACCAGGCTCATCATTAGTCTTAGGAAATAATGTAACTCTATGGGCACAATGGGATATAGCTGGAAACAGTTGGTACATCATATACAACGCTAATGGCGGAATAAATGCCCCCAGACCGGGAATTGCACGCATTGGTGAAAATTATGTGCTTTCAGAGGAGATGCCAATTGCAGATAATATGGTATTTGACGGCTGGTCTACAGACCCAAATGCTCAGATTGCTGCTTATAGGCCTGGAGAAACATTAACTTATGACAGCCAAAAGAGCTATATTGTCCTCTATGCCGTATGGCACATGGCCACTGCCCATACCCACAAGTATGTATGGGATAAAATAGAAGCTACAGCTGACGAGGATGGTGAGCTTAGATATCAGTGTGAAATCTGCGGTGATATACAAGAGAGAGTGCCTCTTAGTGCTTACTACATCTTTAATCTAAATGCAGTAGAATCGATCCAAAAGGCACAGAAAAACGCCACGGTGAAGATTGATACCCGCAGGTGGATATCTTTCCACCACATGGTCATGGATGCACTTGCAGAGCGCCCCGATGTAACCGTTGAAATAACTTTCCTTGATGGTGGTCACAAAGGAAACAAGTTCAAAGTTATAATTCCGAAGGGTGCCGATACCAAGGCTTTAGTTGATACAAACGGCTTTACAGGTTTCCTCTTCCTTGGAGGTAAATTTGGAATAACACAACAGTGATAAGCATGAGGAGTAGGAAATACCTACTCCTCTTTTATTGGAGAAAAAGTAGTTATAAGAGGTGATTCTTTGGAATTATTTTTTAGTTGGCTTAGTATGTGCAAAAAGGTCACTAACCGGGGCAGACAAGATAGTGCTACTAGTTTTTGGGCAGGTTATGGTCTTGTCTGTTCACACCTATTGGGCTTATTTTTGCTTATGGTTGTGAATCGCTTTTTTGGCTTCATCACAACTAAATGAAATAAGGGCGAAAGGAGTGAATTCTGAGACCGGTCTGAAGTATGAAAAATATAGATGCATTGGTAAAAGCATGACAGTAGCTTTAAATATGGCCCGAAGGTGAGAAAATATTGGAACGTGAGTCCTATAGAAAGTCTCTGTTCGGGTTTGACCATCAGAAAATTCACATCAGTTGGGGCTTTTTTGATAAGTTGTGATGAATTGAAAAAACGAGTTCTTACTTTTTCGCAAAATATGGCCTAAAGGTGTGACGACTTGCAGTAGTTTAATGCCATAAACTATGCCACAACTTGCGGCGTTTGTTTTTTAGGTGGACGAATTATCTCTAACTCAATCATCTGTTACAAAGACCATTTACATATGCTACGAAACATGCAAAATCGCCTATTACCTTCCTGTCATCACTTAGTTTCAATCGCCATGAATTATCTATATCTTCAGATTCACATAATCTGCTAAGAACATTTATAGATGTGATAAAGCTGTTATGCATCGATGTCCTATATGCATCTTTTTCAGCTCGCTCGTAGTTCTCAAATAGTTCCCATTCACTCCGTACACCAGCATATTTAAAAGCTTTAGCAAGGAAGTCTACATAAAAATCCATTTTGTCATCTGCTTTTACCTGTTTGATACTGTTGTTAAGCTCTGACAGTATTTCAGTCATATCATCAAAGCCCAATTTGGTTCCAGGTATAGTTAAAAGATAAGCATTATAGTCGTTCATTCTTTTACCAACTTTGAGTTGCTGTTTCAACTTATTATTCTGCTCATGGTTACTGTGGTGTTGTAGCTCTCTTATATGTCCATATTTCATTATCGTGGCTGTCTGGTACACCGGATCCTAGGTCATAGCATCCATAACACCCATGCCCAGAGCCTTTACTGTATTTTATCCATGATGATGAATCAGTGTTCTCAGTTCTACACTCATATTTCAAATACTCAGTCACGTCAATAACTGTCCATTCATCATTAAGCCATATGGCCGGAGCTGTGTGTGCACTTCCTTCTACAGAAGTGGCAGGAATACCGTGGTGCCTACACATTATTGTCATAATGTTGGTGAAGTCCCAGCAGACTCCTACATGGTTACCATATGTATAATAGTTGTCATCATTATATATACCGGCCTTAGTTGCTCGTGATTTCATGTTGAGCATATTTTTGTTTTGTCGGTATGTATCATAGGCGTAATTATTCCTAATATAACGGGCAAATAGGAAGACTTTGTATTCATCAGACCAACTATCATCGGTGATAAGCTGATCACTTATTTCTTCAAATTTACTAACATGTACTACATGATCAGACTGTCCTGAAGTGGGATATGTGATGCTTTTGTTACTCAGATACTTCTCAGGATTAGCATCTGACATGAATTTCTGGAAACTATCATAACTACTAATTGAAATGCTGGCATTTGTAATCCTACATGTTTGAACATTTTTTCCGTCATAGTACATATATGCTTTTAGAGGATATATATTGTCATCATATTTACAGCTTGCTTTAATTCTATAAATACCTTTTGACATTTTTCGGAAAAAGTCAAAGTAATGCTTTGGTTAACAGATAGTGAGCCTATATCTTTGATTTTTTCTGTGTTTTCGCTTATATCAATGATTTTTTCTATAACTGCGGAAAATGAGAGATTTTGTTTTGTGTGATTATATGGAGTAATGGTGGCATTATTGCCTGTGGTATCAATATATATTCCCATCTGTCCCTCAAAATCATGACATTCTCCCCAAAAGTAGCTGCATGCTCTATGAGAACCATAATTATATGAGACTAGTGTATCTGCATGCTGTTTTATGACATATCTGCCATTTTCAACAGCACT
>JAEEGH010010949.1_pt1 | contig 20673 bp, 17 predicted proteins | sample 9134181 | NCBI WGS metagenome assembly JAEEGH01 (sample SAMN16246544, study PRJNA631951) | gut metagenome | biome: gut microbiome; feature: rumen; material: DP-attached | host: Bos | place: Iran: Karaj | collected 2018-10
TGAAGAACGTGAAGTAGTCCGTTTTTCGGAATCATTAACTAAAAACGCAGTTCCAGACTTTTCCGGGACTGCGTTTTTGCTGTTAGCTGTTAGCTTTTGGCTTTTAAACATAGACAAATGACTTAGACTTAGACTATTCTCCACTCACTGTTCACTATTGCCTATTGCCTATTGCCTTTTGCCTTTTGCCTTAAAAACGAAAAAGAAAAAAAGAACCATGTATCCTCAGAGATACCGAAAAAAAATGTATTTTTGCACGCTCTTTTGAGAAAGGAAAGTTGGCCGAGCGGCTGAAGGCAGCGGTTTCGAAAACCGCCAGGGTGTAAAAGCTCTCACAGGTTCGAATCCTGTACTTTCCGCCACAAAAACCGCCGTAAGTTGCACTGAAACTTACGGCGGTTTTTATTTTATTTGCGGTAAAACATGCAGATTTTGCGCCTGTGAACTTTCTTGACCATGAGTCAGACGCTCAGTTGCTCAAGATGGTTCTATAGCGCATGTCACCAGTGAGGGTTGCGTTGATGGGAATGCCCAGGACGGTGGTGGAGGCACTGCCGGTTGCAATACTGGTCCATTCCATAACGCCGTTTACAGGTGGTTGGATGGTGGGATGGGTCATGCAGACACTGACACCGAAGTTGAGAGGGGTGTTTGCGATGGTGGTGTCAATCACGAGATTGACAGTGTCGTTTTGAAGATGGAGACCGTCGGTATCGACAATACCGCGCAGATACAGAGCGTCGTTATTGCTGATGATGATGCCGTGAGCGACAGCGGGATCACTTTTGACAGTGACCAATTCAACATCAAGGTCTTTGTCGAGTGGGAAGGAGAACATGCCGAGAACATTGATGGACAGCTCTGTGTGGCGAGACATCAGGTATTTGCCCAAATAGGGCGTGATGTCAATGACGGGTTCGTCGGGGTTGGTGTTGCCGCCAGGGTTGTTGGGCTCTCGCTCGCAACCGCACATCAAAAGGGCGACTATGGTCATGATGATTAAAATACTCTTTTTCATAATTATTTGAATTATTGGATGATACTATTCTTATATTTTTTCACGCCACACCTCCGGTCCCTGCAAAATTCGTCAAACTGAATCTGAAGATATAACGTGGCAAATATACAATTTATTATGGATTGTCATCGCCGAAATATTCGTTGTGGCTCAGGATTTCCTTGGTCTTTTAATTCATAGGGCTTTTTTCGCATCCGCTTCATCGGGTGCGAAAAATGAGATCTAAACGAACACATTTTTTTCGTCCAAAATTAAATTAAGACAAATAACAATTTGATTTTTAATTAAATACAATTCTTAAAAAATCTTAAAAATCAAAGGGAATTTTTTATAGCTTTGCAGCGTCTTAATTTTAGATTATGTTTTACGGCTTCAAAAAGCGAATGATGTGCCAAGCACTGGCCAAACGGAACAGACAAAACCCGTTTGACTACCAGTATGCCGAAAATTTCTCCCTCGAAGGCGAAACGGATGCGATGCTGAACAATTCTTACTATTTTTCGGCCCACAACGAGAAAATGTCCGTCTTTGCACGCTTGGGCAAAAGAGTTCATTCGGAGGAAACATGGTTTGTCATCTTTCTGAACGGCAAGATTTATTCCTTGCCACAAGAATTTTTCCCCGCCGGGAAAGCTCCCCTCCAAGTGAAAAAAAACGGAGACAACTGGACAATATCCTATCAAGGCAAACTGAATGATAGCGACGAGGCAAGCCTTTGCGCAACCTTTGTTGGCAAGCAGAAGCCCATTGATTTCACGAGCGATATGCCGGCGGAGAGGATGGCGGCAGGAATCGCCAACGAGAAATGGAGCAAATCGTTTTTCGGTCAGTTGCAAAACGTCAGCGGACAATGCCACTACGAGCAGGAAGGCGTGCTGGAAGGTCAACTGACGCTGAACGGTAAAACCACAGATTTCCGCCTGCCGTGCGTGCGCGACCATTCCTTCGGGAAGCGAGACTGGAACTATATGAACAACCACCTCTGGCTGATGGCCGTTTCCCAAAATCAGCAGCTCAACTACTCCTTAGTATCTTATCCCGTGATGAGTGTCTTGGAGGTGGGGCATTACCGAGACGAAACGGGGCTGCAGTTTATGTTGCAGGCGGATCTGGATTTTCAGCAAATCAACCAAGGAACCATTCCCCACGAGCTGGCTTTTCGCATGAAACTGGACGATTCCAGAACGATTCCCGTTGAGGCGAAATTCTTGACGGGAGTCACATACCATTTTCAGGAAGGCCAATATATTCTGCACGAGAACATCGCGGAATTCAAGATCGACGGCAAAACCTGCCGCGGCATTCTGGAAATCGGCTTCAACGCTGACAAAAAACGTTATTTCAATCAAAGAGAACTAAAGAAGATAAGAAGATGAAAATTTACCAGTTAGGACAATTACCGGAAGAGATTTATCCGTCCGTTGGAGGAAAAGCGAAAGGTCTGGACATGTTGGTTCGGCACGGATTCATCGTTCCGAAAGGGTTCGTCATCACCGACACAGAACAGATTGACGAAGAGGCTGTTTATCAAGCTTTTGATGCCATGAATGCGGAGAAAGTGTCAGTGCGCTCGTCCGCCTCCAACGAGGATCAATCATCGGCTTCGAATGCCGGGCAATATGAGACTTGCCTGTTCGTGGACCGTTCCCATCTGATGGGAAGCGTCAAGAAATGCTTGGAGTCCCTGAATTCCCGCCGCGTGGAGGACTACGCCCGCCACTTCGAGTTGAAACAGGGCACGATGAACATCGTCGTCCAGGAGATGATTGACAGCGACAAGGCGGGGGTGCTTTTCACCGCCGGTCCGAACAACGGGTCAGCCATCCTCATTGAAGCGGTCAGTGGGCAAGGCGAGAATCTGGTTTCCGGTCAGGTCACCGCCCACCGCTACGAGATATCCCGCAAATACTACCGTCCTTGCAGCGACGACTTGCTCAACGAAGACGAGATCAAACGGCTCTACGAGACCGGGAAGAAAGTCCGGACTGCTTTTGATGGGGAGATGGATCTGGAATGGGCTATCCACAACGGACAACTCTACCTATTGCAAATGCGTCCCATTACCACAGAAATCATTGACATTGAGGAATTTGACCGCGACGATGACTTGAGCGGGCATCTCTTCACTAAACGAAATGTGGGCGAAATGATGCCGGGAGCCGTCACGCCGCTGACGCTGTCCACCTCCGCGAAAGCCATCGACTACGGCATGCGTTATATGCTCTACAAAGCCGGTGTATATAGCTCTCCATACGAAGAAAAACCGCTGCGGCTGATTTCCTCCATATCGGGACATCTGTTCTTCGACATGAATCTGCTTTACAACATGTACACGAAGGTCGGAATCGCCAATCCACAGTCGATGAACCTGTCCATCATGGGCGAATACCACGACTACCCTCCCATCACCGCCAAGTTCTCCAATCCGATAGTCCGCGGCATCAATTCCGTGAAATTCCTGCGCTACGTGATGTCCGGCAGGCGCGCGATGAAGCGTTTCGACACGATGCTGACCAAAGTCCACTTTGCCGAAACCACTTCATATCAAGAACTTTATCGGAGCATAGACCATAATCTCGCCTACTTGGACGAGAGCCTCATCTACCATTATGCTTCGTCCTCGTCTTCCGGAAGCGCCACCAGCACCCTGTACATGATGCTTGACAAGTATTTCCCGGACAAAAAGAGGTACCAGTCCTTCCTGTCGCATCTGCTGACCAACATCCCCAACATCGAGAGCGCCGACATTCTCTCGTGTTTGCAGGAGATGGCAGCGTTAATCAAAAAGCGCGAACCCAAAGCCGTGGACTTCAGTGCAGGCGAATTGCTGGAATTCATTAAAAACGACGCGGAGGCCAACGCCAAATATCAGGATTTTCTGGCGCGTCACGGTCACCGCTGCATCAAGGAGGCGGAAATGAGGAACAAGCCGTGGAGAGAAGACGAGCTCCCGCTGATGAATTACCTGCAGAGCATCATCAATTCCCCTATGAAACTCGTTCAAAGTGAAGAAAAGATAGACCTTCGTAAAGAATTTGCCTTTATCCGGAACCCTCTGTTAAAACGGGCTTCCATCATTTTTGCCAAGAGAGCCAGACAGGCAGTGGTGGACCGCGAATACACGAAATCGCAGTTGATCCAAATCATCGACCTTTTCAAACAGCAGTACGCACGACTGGCCGAGATGATGATGACTGCCAATGTCTTGACTGACACAGATTTGATCTACTTTCTGATGCATACGGAGATCGGCAAGCTCATTGACGGCGACACTACCCTACTCGCTGTTGCCGAGAGAAGACGAAAAGCATACGCCATTCAGGAAAATCTCTCGTTTGACGATATTTATATTGGAAAGCCCACAGCGGATGTCTTCGATGTGGGGCAGAATGACGGTGTGATGAAGGGTGTTCCCGTTTCTAACGGGGAATGCGAGGGAATTGTGCGCGTCGTTTATTCCATCGACGACGCCAACAAACTACAAAAAGGGGAAATCATGGTGGCGCGGTTCACGGATATCGGCTGGACGCCGTACTATTCCATCGTAAACGGGATGATTACCGAAATCGGATCGTCGTTGTCTCACGGAGCGGTCGTGGCGCGCGAGTATGGGCTGCCCGCGATTGTCAACATGAAAGGGGCCACCAAACTGCTGAAAAACGGCGACCGCATCAGGATGGACGCGGGCAAAGGAACGGTTGTCCTCTCCGAAGCCTCGTAAAATCCTTTTTATTTGATATTGATGAACGGAATCGAGCCGCTGCCCACATATTGCGGCAGCTCGCCGTTCCATTTCTGCACGGCCTCGTATTCCACGAGTTTCTGGTTGCGTTCCAAAGCGGTGGCCTTGATGCGCATGGCCTCGGCCTCTGCTTCCGCCTTAATGCGCGTCTGCTTGGCTTGCTCCTCAATCTGGACGGTTACATTCTTGGCTTTCAACGCGTTCTGCTCAGCCACCTGCTTCTCTTTGATGGCCGTCTCGAACTGATCGTCAAAGTCGATGTTCACCAACTGGAAATGGATGTTCGTGAAATACTCCTTGCTTAACGTTGTACGGAGTTTGTCCTCGATTTGGCGGCGCACCTTGTCGCGATTCTCCACAATATGCGTGGCCGCGAAATTGCCGAAGCTCTCCTTCAGCGCACTGCGGACGTAAGGCACCACGATGCGGTTATGGTAATCCTCGCCCACGTTCTTCATCAACTTGGCGACATTATCCTTCACCAAGTCGTAGTTGATGGTGTAGTCCACCTCTGAAGTCTGCACATCGCGGGTGTAACTGTTCTCCTTGCCGTCAAACTTCTTCTGCTGGATGTTCACGTGCTTCACCGTTTGCACAAACGGGATCTTGAAATGCAGACCGTCGCCAATCACGCGGTCCTGAATCCGCCCGAAGGTAGCGAGCACGCCCCGTTCGGTCGATTTCACCGTATAAAAAGAAGAAAAAACGACCAAAAGAGCAAAGAAGATGGCAATGCCCCGCAAGGTCCATTTGAGAGCCGTCTTTCCGGCCGACTGATTGTTGATGTTTCGTTCCATATCGGTATAAGGTTTAAGGTTCAAAGGTCAAGGTTCAAAAGGTCAAAGGTTCAAAGGGGTTGTTTTTATCGTTAGACGCTATAATTTTGAAAAAACTACATTTTACAATTCAACATTCAGCATTCTACATTCTTCATTCTACATTCTTCATTCTACATTCTTCATTCTACATTCTTCATTCTACATTCTACATTCTACATTCTTCATTCAGCATTCTTAATTAGAAAAGACTCCCTTAATCGGATAGTGGTCCGAAATCAGCGGACGTCCGTACTTGTCGCTATCCAGAGTCTTGAAAATCATCGGTTTGGCGTTTTTGTAGAAGATATGGTCGATGACGAAGATGTTGGCGGCGGAGCCCCATCCGTTGTAGGTGCCCTTGTTGTCGGTGATGGGCGCGTCCTTGCGGGCCTGCTTCAGCACCTTTTTCAGCGGAACGAAAATGTCGCTGCTGATATCGGAGTTGAAGTCGCCGGTCAGGAAAATTGGGGCTTTCTTGTCTTTGACGATGCTCTTGATACGTTCGGTGATAAGTTTCACCGACTCGCGGCGGGCGACCTCACCCACGTGATCCAGATGCGTATTGAAACAGTATAAGTGCTTGCCTGTCTGCTTGTTGCGGAAGTAACCCCAAGTCACAATACGGTGACAGGCGGCATCCCAGCCCCGCGAACAGACATCCGGTGTCTCGCTCAGCCAGAAATCGCCATGTTCCACAACCTCAAAGCGATCCTTGCGGTAGAGGATGGCCATGTGCTCCCCACCCTTCTTGCCATCGTCACGGCCAACGCCAATATATTCATAATCAGGCAGATTCTTCAGCAAATAGTCCAACTGCACGAAATAGGCCTCCTGCACGCAGAGGAAATCGGGCCGCTCCATTTTCACCATAGTGACAGAGCAATCCTTTCGGTTGTCCCAAATATTGTCGCCATCGCCAGGGTTGTTGTAACGGATATTGTAGGAAATAACCGTTGTGGTGTCCTTTTGGGCATTTATCATGCCACAACATCCTAAAAAACAAAATATTGTAACAAATATTCTTTTCATATTCACCATTCTTTCATCGGTTATCTATGCGCTACCAAGCTCTTGTCCCTGACGGGACTGCTCAGGGAATATTCTTCATTTTGCATTCTTCATTCTTAATTGGAAAAGACATACTGCAAAATGTTCGCGCCCATCTGCAACGCTTTCGTGCGGGTAGCTTCGGAGTCCTTGTGGACGACGAAGTCCTCCCAGCCGTCGCCGAGGTCGCACTCGTAGGTGAAGAGGAATACCATGCGTCCCTCCCAGAAGAGGGCGAAAGCTTGCGGCGGTTTGTTGTCGTGCTCGTGGATTTTGGGCAGACCGTTCGGGAAGTTGTACTTCTGGTGGAAGATCGGATGATTGTATGGCAATTCCACGAGTTCCAGTTCGGGAAAAACTTTCTTCATCTGCGCCCGTATGTAAGGAGACATACCGTAGTTGTCATCCGCATGCAGAAAGCCGCCGGCAATCAGGTAGTTACGAAGGTTTTCGGCCTCGGCATCCGTAAACGCCACATTGCCGTGCCCTGTCATGTGGATGAAAGGGTAACGGTAAATGTCCGCGCTGCCCACCTCCACGGTCGCAGGCTTCGCTTCAAGCGACATTCCTAACTGCTGGTTGCAGAACTTGATGAGGTTCGGAAGAGAAGTCGGGTTTGCATACCAATCGCCGCCACCGTTATATTTCAGCAAGGCAATCTGTTGCGCCGGAGCCAGCAGACACACTATATATAATAATATGGTCAGAATTATCTTTCTCATAACACGAATTAAAAAAACGGGCAAAGGTACATAAAATACGAATACACACAGAAGGTTGAATTTTCCGTTGTAGAGACGTTTCCTGAAACGTCTCAATGTTTCTGAAACGTCTTAATAATGTCTCTGAACTGTTACAGAGAGACGTTTCAGGAAACGTCTCTACTGTTCGAGGACGGCGAACGCGAGTTCCGCAGCACGCTGCTCCGCTGATTTCACGGAACTGCCGACCGCCTCGGAAATCCGCTGATCGTCAAGGTCGATATAGGCGCGGAACAGATCCCGCTCCTTGTCCGGTTCTGAGACATGGGTGAATGTCAACTTGTGTTTGTGACGCTGCGCCCAGATCAGGAGGCTGCTTTTATAATCGGTGTTCTCCGCATACACCGCATCGATATCCACGTGAACCAAAAAAATATTGTCCAATACGATATGAGCGGTTTTTTTATAACCCTGGTCTCGATAAATGGCTCCAACAACAGCTTCAAAAGTGTTGCCAGGGAGTGTTTTGGAGGAAATATGGCCCGCCATGGTGGTGATGTCATGCAAGCCCAACTTGAGGGCCAACTCGCTCAGCCGCTGTCGGTTCACCAACTTGGAACGCATCTGGGTAAGCACTCCTTCTGGTTCGGAAGGGTACTTATGACAAAGGAAATCTGCCATTATCAAGCCTAGCACCGCATCGCCGAGAAATTCAAGGCGTTCGTTGTTCTCCCGCCCGCCGATGGGCGAAACCTCGGTGGCGGATTTGTGAAGCAAAGCTTTACGGAATAAATTAACGTGACGGACCCTGAATCCGAAAATATTTTTAAAATATGACCGAATCTGCTTGTCCGTCAGGTTCATAACTCACTCCTTGTATTTCACATACAACAAAGAGACATTATGACCTCCGAACCCAAAAGAGTTTGACATTGCCACATTCACCTCTTTGGAAATAGCCTCGTTAGGCACAAAGTTCCAGTTCGCAGGCAAAAGCGGGTCCAGGTGTTGAAGATTGATGGTCGGATGAATGAGGTTGTCGCGCATGGAGCAGAGTATGGCCACACTCTCGACAGCCGGCCCGGCGCCTAAAAGGTGGCCGATCATGGATTTGGTGGAATTGATGGCGATTTTAGGGGCATAATCCCCGAAAAGCTGCTCAATGGCTCGGCATTCAGAAAGGTCGCCTAACGGAGTGGATGTCCCATGCGTGTTAATATAATCGACATCCTCGGGTTTCAAGTCTGCGCTTTTCAAGGCGTTACGCATAGAAAGCACGGCGGCTCTTCCCGACGGATTAGGGGCTGCGATATGGTAGTTGTCGGCGGTCATGCCCACCCCGACCACTTCGGCGTAGATGCGTGCGCCGCGCGCTTTGGCGTGTTCTTCGCTCTCCAGAATCAGCGTGGCCGCACCTTCACCCATGACAAAACCGTCGCGGTCCTTGTCGAACGGGCGACTGGCATGTTCGGGGTCGTCATTCCGCGTGGAGAGCGCCCGCATGGCATTGAATCCGCCCACGGCCAGCTCGATGATGGCCGACTCCGTACCGCCAGTGACAATCATGTCCGACTTGCCCAACGCAATCGCGTAACAGGCGTCGCCAATGGCGTTGGCCGAAGAGGCGCAAGCGGAAGTCGTGATGTAACAAGGTCCTTCCAGCCCATATTTCAGGGCAATGTTCCCGGAGACGGTATTGGCAAGCACCCGCAAAAGGTGGAACGGGCTGAAGCGAGGTTCTCTTTCCTGAAGCATAAACTGCTGTACAGCTTCTTCGGAGGAAGTCAAACCGCCGATCCCGGTTCCAAAGACCACCCCTACCCTCTCTTTATCCACTCGAGCCCAATCTATGTGAGCATCGCGGACGGCTTCTTCCGTAGTGATTAACGCATACTGTGCACAACGGTCAAGCTTGGAAAGCTCTTTCGGCGTGAAATGGTCTGATGGGTTGTAATTCTTTAACTGACAGGCGAATTTCGTTTTAAACTTCGCTGTGTCAAAATAAGTAATGTGGCCGGCACCGGACTTACCTTTCAGGAGGCTCTCCCAGTACTCAGCCACATTATTTCCTATTGGCGTTAAGGCACCAATGCCTGTTACAACAACGCGTTTGAGGTTCATCACAAACGTATTTTGTAAACTGCAATATTCTACTTGCTTGCAAGAAGATTTTCGATGTAAGCTACTGCATCACCTACTGTGGCGATTTTCTCAGCATCTTCCTCAGGAAATTTAATGCCAAATGCATTCTCAAATTCCATGATCAATTCGACGGTGTCCAACGAATCAGCACCCAAGTCATTGGTGAAACTCTTTTCGGGTGTCACGTCTGCCACATCGACACTTAATTTGTCGGCAATGATTGATTGTACTTTTTGTAAAATTTCTGACATAGCATTTGATTTTGAAATAGGCGGCAAAAATACATTTTTTTTTGATATGGCAAACCCATTCCTTTTTTAAAGAATGAACACCTTATCCACATCATTTTCTGCCCGGGAATATTCGGAAATGATTTGACATTTTTTGCACCATCAGCGCGTTTTTCTTCCAAAACGACATCAAGAAACCTCTTCCGAAAGAGTACTTCTCTTGTCCAAGACATCATTGATCGATGCTTTATCGCATTTCATAATTCTGATTTCCAGCCATTTGCGTTTAATTGAAAAAAAATTTCATACAAGTATGTCATCATATAAAAAAAATAGTATCTTTGCCACCGCAAAACGATGAGGCGTTCATTGAAAATTATGCCGATATAGCTCAGTTGGTAGAGCAGCTGATTTGTAATCAGCCGGTCGTTGGTTCAAGTCCGACTATCGGCTCCAGGCATAAGTGAAACAACGATGGGAGAGTTCCAGAGCGGTCAAATGGGACAGACTGTAAATCTGCTGGCTAAGCCTTCGGAGGTTCGAATCCTTCCTCTCCCACTTGTTTTTTTATGCGGAAGTAGCTCATCCGGTAGAGCGACAGCCTTCCAAGCTGTAGGTGGCGGGTTCGAGTCCCGTTTTCCGCTCCAAAATTTGTTTTTTTCATAACATTAGGTGATTTTAAAACAACAAAATAATTATTTTGTTGTTTTTTTTTGTCTTGTGTTTTCCATAACACAAAAAAAAGCGTAAGAAAATCTTACGCTTTAGAATCCATTCAAACTATCTTCTTTACTGTTCAACCATCTGTTTGACAGCGCGTTCTAGGTCGGCACCGCGTAAATCGCGTTGCACAATGCGACCCTCCTTGTCCAGTAGGAAGGTGGAAGGGATGGAGCGCACCCCGTAGATGGCGGCAGCCCTTGACTGCCACTTCTTGAGATCGCTCACGTGGTTGGGCCACACTAACTTGTCAGCCTCGATCGCACGCTTCCAGGAGGCGGCATCACTGTCCAGCGAAACGCTGAACACCTCAAAGCCCTTGTCGTGGTATTGGCTGTAGATGCGCGTCACATTGGGATTCTCACGACGGCAAGGCCCACACCAGGAAGCCCAGAAATCCAACAGCACCACCTTGCCGCGCAAATCAGACAATTTGCGCATCTTGCCGTCAGGATCCGGAAACTCCAAATCGGGAGCTATGGCTCCGACAGCCACTTTTGAGGCAGGCGAATTCATATAGCTCCAACGATCCTTCACAATCAAATGCTCTGGATACTTTTCATGCAGTGCCGTTATAACCTCATTGTGCAACGCGGCATTCTGCTCCCTCGGGAAGATGTCCAAAAACATAAGCACGCAGATATCCCGCTTGTTCGCCCTGATGGCATCCTTCAGTCGGGAGGTCAGATAGGCATCAAGCTCGTTATACGCTTCTTGGTATTTCTGCACCACCTTGCTCACCTTGCCCTGCGACTCTCTGACGAGCATGTCCGCATTCTGCTTGTCGTTTTTCATCAACGCCTCGTATGCCGCCTTCTGGCCAACAGCCTGCGGCAAAGAAGGATATAACTCCTCCAGAACACGATTCACCCACTTGGACTGATTTCCCTTTTTGTCCCATAGATTATTATATGTCAACGAATCCTTCTCCGCCAACAGCTGATGGATTTTCGGCATCAACTTGCCTATGGCTTCCTGCGCAATCTGATGCCTGTTGTGCAAATCCGACTGATACTGGTCAAAAACACGGTAATAATCCTGCGCATCTGCCACTCTCTGCCCTGAAAACGAGTAATAGCGGGAGACATTCTCCTGATAATTGGCGAACGGCGTGTAGTCTATCTCTGTTTTCTTCATCATTCTGTTGGCAGCATCCGCGCATTCAAACACCGCATTGCCCTTCAGTTTCCCGTTGGACAACTCTCTTGAATAAGTACGATAAAGAGTATCCAAATTATCGAACGCAGACAGAAGATAGTTGTCCACGTCATCGTTCGTCTGACGACACATGTTGATTTTCTGGGCGAAATCTGACCAATACTGCTTGTCTTTGTCGTTCTGAAGTGCCTCATTGATGCTGTCCACTGCCTCTTTCCGATGCAAGGCGAGATAGGACATCTCCTTCACCTTGTTCATGGTTTCCGAACCAGTCACAGCAACAACCTGTTGAAGGTTTTCAGCATCCAAAGTCATGTTCACGGTTTCACCTGGGGTGATAACCATCAACATTGACGAACCATTGCCAAAATCCAGCCGGTAAATGTCGTTGGGGAGATTCACCGTCATATTGAATTTGTCGTTCTTGATGTCCGCATAGCCATAGTTCGTCTGAGAACTGCCGTACGCACTGGACAGATTCACATGGTCGAAATGATTGTTCAACAGGGAAACCTGCAATTTTGTGGGTGACTGGGCGAACAGTGCATTCACCAACAAAGCCCATAACATAAGCACAAAACAATATCTTTTCATAATTTTTTTAAATGGCCGCAAAGATACATTTTTTTACCATATCTTTCAACCTTGAACCTCGCCCTCCCATTCATATTCCCACATTCTTCATTCTACATTCTTCATTCTACATTCTTCATTCTACATTAAAAAATGCTATCTTTGCCGCATAAAAAATATATTGTATGAGTAACAGTATCGAACACCTTGACGAGCTTTTCCCGAAGTCCTTTGACGAGGCGCAGAAAGCGAAAGCTAAAACTTTATTTTACAAACAGTTGTCTTTATTTGCACACGAATATTACCGGGGCAAGATGGGTACGCTCCCCAAGGTTCCCATCGAGAGTCTGAACTGGTTCAATGCCTGGTACACGCCGGGCGTTTCGGCCATTTCCACCACCATCCGCGACAATAACGACCGTTCGTTCCAGCTCAGCAACCGTTCGAACATGGTGGCGGTGGTCAGCGACAGCACCCGTGTGCTCGGCGACGGCGACTGCACGCCTCCCGGCGGACTGGGCGTGATGGAGGGCAAGGCACTCATCATGAAATACTTAGGTGGCATTGATGCCAGTGCGCTCTGTATCGACAGCCGCGATGAAAACGGCGAACACCAGCCCGACAAGATCATCGACTTCGTGAAGATGGTGCAGCCCAGCTTCGGGGCCATCAACCTCGAAGACATCTCGCAGCCCAACTGCTTCCGCGTCTTGGACGTGCTGCGCGAGGAGTGCGATATTCCTGTCTGGCATGACGACGCGCAAGGCACGGCCTGCGTCACGCTTGCAGGTGTGCTGAACGCTCTCAAGATTGTGGGCAAACACCTTGAGGATGTGAAGATTGTGCTCTACGGATCAGGCGCGGCAAACTGCAGCATCGCCCGACTGATGATGGAGGACGGCGCGAAACCCGAGAACATCATCTTATTTGACAGTAAAGGAGCTTTGCATAAAAACCGCGAACGTTATGCTGATGACCCCCGCTACTACCCGCAATGGAAACTCTGCCAAACAACCAACCCGCAATGTATTGACACTGAAGAGGAAGCATTCAAAGGTGCGGATGTCTTAGTGGCACTCTCCAAGCCGGGCCCTGACACCATCAAGCCGGAGTGGGTTTCACTGATGGCGGAGAAAGCCATCGTGTTCGCCTGCGCCAACCCCGTGCCGGAAATCTATCCGCATGCCGCCAAGGCCGCCGGAGCCTACATCGTGGCCACCGGTCGCGGCGACTTCCCCAACCAGGTCAACAACTCCGTCTGCTTCCCCTCCATCCTGAAAGGCACGCTGCTCGTCGCCGCCCGCAAGATCACCGACGAGATGGCCGTCTGCGCCGCTCATGCCATCGCCGACTTCGCCGAGCGACAGGGCATCAGTCCCGACCGCATCATGCCCACCATGATGGACAGCGACCTCTTCCCCGAGGTTGCCGCCGCTGTTGGCGAATGCGCCGTGAAAGCCGGCCTCGCCCGCAACCCACTCACCCGCAAGGAAATCCACAAACTGGCCAAACACGATATCGACGAAACCCATCGTGTGATGGATCTGCTTGTCGGACAAGGAATCATCGAGCAATTCCCCGAAACGGAAGTGAAGAGGATTTTCGACGAGGTGGTAGCGACGATGACACGAGGATGAGACGATGAGACAATGAACAAATGAGTGAATTATAGAGATGTTTAAAGACAACATTTTAGCATTCAAGCAGTTAGGACTACACTTGACAGATTATCAGTGGGTGGAGAACACTTTCGGGGAAGCTATCGAGCGGCAGTACCGCGAGAACAGCTGGTTCACACCAGAATTCTGCCGATATGCGCTGTCTGCCATTGCGTGGATGCTCGCGCCTGATGCTTTAGACACATATCTCGCTCGATACCAAGACATTGTTCCCACCACCGCTCCACGCAAGCGCGTCGCGGTGATTTCCGCCGGCAATATTCCCCTGGCGGCTTTCCACGATTTCTTCTGCATCCTCGTGAGCGGCAACGACTATCAGGGAAAGCTCTCGTCGCAGGACAAGCACCTGCTGCCCGTGCTCGCGCAAGAGCTCGTCCGCATCGAGCCTGCCTTTGAAGAGCGCATCTCGTTCGTGGAAAAAGTTGCCGATTTCGACGCAATCATCGCCACGGAAAGCAACAACAATTCCCGTTACTTCGACTACTACTTCAGCAAATACCCGCATATCCTGCGAAAGAACCGCAACAGCGTGGCCGTCCTCAACGAAAAGGAAAGCGACGACGAGCTACGCGCTCTCGCCAACGACATCTACCTCTACTTCGGGTTAGGCTGCCGCTCCGTTTCCAAGCTGTTTGTGCCGAGGAAATACGATTTCACGCCGTTTTTGCAAATTTTAACACAAGAAAGCCAACCCATCGCGCTGCATCACCAGTTCAACAACAACCTGGAATACCAAAAGGCCGTCCATCTGATGAACCAGATTCCCTACATGGATGCAGGAACCTTCCTTCTCGTTGAGAATCAGAATTATGCGTCCCCTATTGGGATGATATACTACGAGTTCTACGATGACATTGAAGTTGTCAACCGCCGCTTGGAAGCGGACTCCGAACTTTTGCAATGCATCGTCAGCCATGACCCGCACATCACCCGCGCGGAGCCCTTCGGCAGTGCCCAGTCCCCCACCCTCTACGACTACCCCGACGGCATCGACATCTTTCAATTCATAATTCATAATTCATAATTCATAATTCATAATTCATAATTCATAATTCATAATTCATAATTCATAATTCATAATTCACAATTCACTTATCACTGTTCACACAGGAATGAAAAAACGCATCATCGTCACTTTGTTCATCTTGGTCGGATTGTCAGCTATTCCGCTGATTATCGGTATCTTCTACCTCTATACGGAAGCTGAGAAAGTACAACGCAGCATCTTTGTGAACGAAGTGCTGACGGCGGGCAACGAGGTGGTGAACCGTATCGACGCCACCATCAAGAACGACACTACAGCCCTTGACGGCATCGAGGCGGCCAGCCTTGACCAGAATGAGATTGATACCACAAACGTGATTTCCATTCAGCAAAGCCGCAAATTCTTGATCGACAGTGTCAACAATCAGCCCATCGGGGTAATCAAATCGACCATCTATTTCCAAGAGAATGACTCCCGTATCATCGCAAACGACACGGAGTATTTTACTGCGGCGTTCCGGCGATTGTTCCCGCTCTACAACGAGCCATGGGATCCGAAGAACTTGCAAAACGACATCTCCAACGCATTCAACATCAAGGACAAGAACCTGATCCAACTTGACAGCGCGACCACCGATTTGTTGAGTGCAGGCCGACTGCGGCTGATGATTACAGAATCGTTAAAAAATGAAAATGTCGATTCGCGCTTCGACTTCGCCCTCTTCAACGCCTTCACCTCGCAATTCGTTGTGGAACCGCAATACACCCAACCCGACAAAGTGCTCAACAGCGAATTCGTCTTCCTGCTGAAATACAACGAGAAAGTGAGCTCGCCGCACTACCTGATTATCTATTTTCCTACCGTGCGCGGCATTGTCCTCAAACGAATGAGCAACATCATCATCCTAATCCTGGTGTTTTTCATCATCACATTCACAGTCGCATTTGTGGCACTCTACTCCCTTTATCGCCAGAAAAAAACGGCAGAGGTAACCAACGAGTTCATCAACAATGTCACCCACGAATTCAAGACCCCCATCGCGACCATTTCGTTAGCCTGCGAGGTGCTCGCCGACCCGTCCATGCTCGGGGACCAAGACATCCGGGCCTCCTACGTGGAAATCATCAACGACGAGAACAACCGGCTTAAAGACATGGTTACCACTGTGTTAGAGACGGCACAGCTGCGCAAAGGTCAGATCAAGATGAACTTCGAACTAATTGACATGCACGAACTCATCCAAAAAATCACGGACAGTTTTGCCTTGATGGTAAACTCCTCCAACGGAACTCTGAACGTGGCCCTTAATGCGGACAACCACCAACTGTTCGGCGACCGCACCCATCTGACCAACTCCATCACCAACCTGATCGAAAATGCCATCAAATACTCCACCAACAGTCCGGAAATTCTGATCAACACTCTGTCGGACAACAAGAATTTCATCTTCTCCGTCACTGACAAAGGTGTCGGAATCCCGCAGAAAGCCATCACCAAGATTTTCGACAACTTCTACCGGGTACCGCATGGCAACATCCACAATGTCAAGGGCTACGGATTGGGATTGGGCTATGTGAAGAAAATCGTTCACCTGCACCATGGTCGCATCGATGTGCAGAGCGAGGAGGGCAAGGGCAGCACGTTCACAATATATTTGCCATTGAAGATTAACAAATAGAGCTCATCATTTCCGGCAAACGGCTGTATGAATCCACACAGCCGTATCTTACCTTACACTGCTTTCCACGGCATTGGTCTGGTATTGTTGTATTTTGAATTTGAATTTCATGAATGCTTATTTTAACGATTCAGCTCTCTTTTCATCAGCTTCTGCTTTGGCAATTAAATCAGCTTTCTTTGATGTATCTTCTTCTGATTCTGCAAGTTTTCTGTAACATTTGGCTCGATTCCTCAATGATTCCTTGTCTTTAGGATTTAATGCAATAGCTTTGGTGAAAGCAAACTCTGCTCCATCGTAATCATCCAACTTCATACATATTTCACCCTTTGTCTCCCAAAATGCAAAATTATTACTATCTATTACAAGCGCATCATTCACACTATCTAATGCTTTATTCAATTCCCCTAATTTCATATATACGCAAGCGATATTATTAAGAGCCACAGAATTATTAGGTTCAAGTTCTATTATCTTTTCATAGTCTTTCAAAGCTCCCTCTTTATCTCCAAGATCATCCTTAACATTTCCTCTGTTATTATGTGCTGCAATAAAATTATGGTCAATTTTTATTGCCTTATCATAATCCTTCAAAGCTTCTTCCTTTTCTCCCAAATCATCTTTTAGATTTCCTCGGTTATAATATGCCATTGCATAATTTGCATCTAATTCTATTGCCTTGTCATAATCCATCATAGCTCCGTTCTTATCTTCCAAATCATCTTTCAAACCACCACGATTAACATATAGTATTGCAACATTAGGGGCTAACTCTATTGCCTTGTCATAGTCTCTCATGGCTTTATCATACTCTTTTATTTTTTTCTGTTGATTCCCTCGATTGTTATATGCTTCAAAAAAATCAGGTTTTAATTCTATTACTTGAGAGTATAGCTCTATCGCTTTCAAAGGATCTTTTTCTGAAAACGCTTGGGTAAACAGTCGATTTGCTCGAGCTTCTATCGCGGCATTTTCCGCTGCAATTGTATCTTTATTAATCTTTTCTTCTATCTCTGTAACATGCTTCTTTAATTCTTCTATCTCAGCCACAGCCTTCTTCGCTTGTTCCGCTTGTTTTGTAGCCTCTTTGGCTTGATTATCTGCAGAATTTGCTTGGCTCTTAACATCTTCCAGCATTTTCTCCATACTTCTTTCATTTCTTCTGTTTAGAATTAAGGGAATTGCAACGCCTAGAATAGCCATAATAATAGTTAAAACGGCAAGCCAAAGAGCCATGTTAGTATTCATTTTCGAAGTTTCAGTCCTAACATCTCCACGATACAAATCCATCTCCTTTTCCATCACTTCTAACTGCTTCTGCATTGACTGATTCTCAACTTGCAACTGCAAAATAGTTTCCTCCAATACTTGCACTTCCGTCTTTTGAGGCTGCACCGTCATTGGTACAGTTTTATTTTGCTGTCCGAAAACACTCATACATAACAGCAATGATATAACAATTAGAATTGATTTATATTTCATATGTTGTGTTTTGAATTTCATTATTTAAAAAGCAATGGATTAATCCCAATATTATTAAGGTCTTTTGTAATTGATTTTGTTTTTTCAACGAGCTTAATATCTCTCCACTCAACTACTTTTTTCCGTTCTGGAGCATTATCTGCCATTAATGAATAACTAATCGGTGGCAACGAGCAGATATCGTCAATACCATCACAATTCAATTCAATCGTTTCTCTTCCTCCCCTGATTCCCGGTAATAATGGGTCATATCTTGCCGGGCCATGTTCACCTTTGAACGAAGTCAAATCTCTAACCGTATTATCTCCAAAATACTCATAACAATTATTCTCTCTATCAATGTTGTCAGGATGTTTATCCTTTTCTGGGATTATTTCCAAAGGAATATGAATGAAATAATTGATATACTTAGCATATACCTTACCTACATTAACCAGTCTAAACTTTAACTCATATTTGGTTTCTGTATAATGTTTATCTTCTCGATGGTCATATAATTTAGCTATATTCAATGGCTTTTCTATGGTATTTGTTATTGTTTTATGCAACTCAAATTCCATTTCAATCACTGGATGCTTGCTCCTGTTCATCACATCGCGAATCTCATAATCTTCCATTGCTTCAATAATAGCGTTTCTTCGCCGATGATACTGATGACTCAACCTATTTTGATGTGCAGTAATACCTTGTGGTACTTCAACTACAAAAAAACCACTCTGATCATTATAAGGAATGTAATTTATTTCCACGTTTTCAATAACAGGTTGAATATTTGAGGATAACAACTGAGAAAAACTGTCTTTTGACATTAAAGTATTAGAAATGGGGGTTAACTTTTCAGGAACAGAATGCCCCTTACCAACAGCTTTTTCCATAATTCCATAAATAATTACTCCTCCATTTGCATTGGCCATTGCACTAACATCCTTCGCCAATTCCTCCTTCCAATTTGGTTTATTCTTATCAATGGTACTTTTATAATCTAATACCGTAGATTCTTCAATTTCGTTGTCTATCAAAGACTGTAAATCGTCTATTGTCCTTATTTTCATAGCGCTTTATATTATCCTCCTAACCGTCTCCTTACTATACTCCTCCCAAATCTGCTCAAAGTTGTCCGCTACGTTGTCCGTGGCGAGGCTGCTGTCGCGGAGGACGAAGTAGTATGGATGCTGGCGGGCGATTTCGGTGATGGTGGTTTCGTTCACGTCCTTGTCGAAGCAGGCCATGAGGTAGTTGTCGGCGACGCTCCAGACGGTCTTGCCAGCGATTTCGCGTTGCTCTATCTTGGCCGACAGCTCGATGCCGAGCTCTATCATGGCTTGGAAGAGCAGGTCCTCGTCGGTACGGTCGTGCTTGATGTTGTCCTCGAAGAGCAGGTTCTCGTTGAACTGCTCGGGCGAGTAGTAAACATCCTGCATGTTGGAGCTATCAAGTTTCAGCACGCGGAAACCGATGTCCAACGGCCTGGCCTCTGAACCTGTCGAAGAGCCAGCGAACAAACCTTCTTCCATCCGTTTCTTTTCTTGTTCTTCGACGATTTTCTTGCCCGCGCGGCGGATGCGCTCCTTGCCGATTTCACAGATATTCTTGTAACCTGCCTTGTATGCTTCGCTCTTCTCATCCGTTGCTTCGTGCAGTTGCACCATGATGAACTTGCGATTGCCGCCGTCCTCTGCGTTAAGTTGCATGACAGCGTGGGCGGTAGTTGCTGAACCAGAGAAGAAGTCAAGGACAACAGAATCTTTTCCAGAACCAATTAGTGCAAAACGTTTAATTAGTTCTACTGATTTAGGGAAATCAAATATATTAGCTTCCATCAATGCCTTTAATGTTCTTCGTGCAATATCAGATGAAATCAAACTATCTTGCCAAATAGTTTTTGGTTTAGATGAAATTTCCTCTTCATCATCAATTAAAGGATTTAATTTAGGGTCTAAATAAATTTTGTATTCCATGCCCCATTTATCTTTACCTTTTACTTGCTTTGGTACCATCAAAGAAAGATATTTTTCTACTCGATCTTTGCCCCATCTCCATCGTCCATCGGTACCATCCCCCTTGATTGGTAAAATCTCTACCCATTCTTCATGCTTTTCCAATGAAACCTGTTTGGTATTTGGATTGTAATATATGGGGAAAAACATATTAGGTCTGTCAGACCTATTATCTGCATTACCTCTTTTCCTTAAGTCTCGTAATTGGTACTTGTTGCCGTTATCGTCTTCCTTGTCAAACAATGATATTTGTTCTTCACTTAATGGAAGACCATGTGTTTCATAATCCCTCTTCCCATAAACTATAGCATACTCGTTGCATATTGCAAAATGCTTGGTATCATTACGCCCTTTGGGATTATTTACAACAATAACCTGACCAACATAATTGATAGCTCCGAATATTTCATCACATAGTTTTCGCATATTCTCAACCTCATTATCATCAATACTGATAAATATCACCCCATCCTCGCTCAGCAAGTCCTTCGCCACTTTCAGGCGAGGATAGATCATATTGAGCCAGTCAGTGTGGAAGCGGCCGTTGCTTTCGGTGTTGGCCACGAGGCGGTTGCCCTCCTCGTCCTCTTGCCCGCTGTTGTGGACATAGTCGCCGGCGATCTGGGCGAAGTCGTCGTTATACACGAAGTCGTTGCCCGTGTTGTAGGGCGGGTCGATGTAGATCATCTTCACCTTGCCCAAG
>JAEEGH010010952.1_pt1 | contig 20670 bp, 19 predicted proteins | sample 9134181 | NCBI WGS metagenome assembly JAEEGH01 (sample SAMN16246544, study PRJNA631951) | gut metagenome | biome: gut microbiome; feature: rumen; material: DP-attached | host: Bos | place: Iran: Karaj | collected 2018-10
CAATATTGGCAGATGTCTTATCTTTCAGACGGAAACAAATATATAGAGTTGTCACGACAGCCTTGTCGAAAGTTTTTAAGCGTTTAATAGCTCCCATAGGATAACCATTAGAATAACTTTTGTTGTAACAAAACTCATCTTTATGGACTAGGAAGTAATTATCAAGAGTCTCACTTGCTACACTTTTATTAAAGAAGTCTGTCTGAACGACAAAGCCTCTTTGAGCAGAAATGGTTACGACATTTCTATTATCATCCTCATTTTTCCTTGTAACTCGTTCCGCTATATTATCAAGTTTAATACGTTTCCACTCCCCACTAAATCCTGGCAGCCGTTTTTTGCCTGTAAGGAGTTGTTGCATCAATGCACGTTTACGCAATATGAGTTTTTCAATCAATTCTGATTGTTTTTTTATGGCTACATCCCATGTCGTCAATACATAAGAAATTGCATTTTGCTCCTCAATATCAGGTAACAACAATGAGATTCTTTCGCATACTTCTCTATTTAATTTTGGCTGAGCAGTACCAGTATTATACTTGTCATATGAAAGAGACTCTAAATAATTGCAAATATAATAACGATTGTATCCCTTTTGGGTCTTTAATACATGGGCATGATTATTAACCCACACTTTTCCACTCACTAAAAAGGCTAATGGTGTACTCCGCATAATAATATTTGCACCATCTTCACCTAAAAGGATTAAATCATCATCAAAGATAAAATCATTAACATAATCGATAATACCAGATGCACCATAATAGGGATACGGACCTTGCATCTTTCCTCTATCTGCATCTTTAATGGGAATGCGTTGTGAATCAAGAAAAGTGCAGACCTCTCCCAACCTCTTCACTTCCCATTCTTTAGGAATGATGCCAAGTGGAGAGTCTTTATAGCCTTGTGGTATATGTTTGTCTTTGTTCATAACTCGATGTATCTACGGTTATTAAATCCATTGTGCTGTTCATTGTGGGCTATATATCCTAATTGATTAGCGACAATCTTTGTTCTCCCAATCTCTGTGTCAATATTCGTATGGGAGTGTCCGTAAATCCAGTAGTCTATAGAGGTTTCTACAATGAAGTTTCCCATTTCTACAGCAAAAGCACTTGATAATGTGCTACCTTGATGTTGGGGAGCAACAGCCTGCAAGGTCGGTACATGATGAGTAACTACAATAATATGCTCTGCATTGCTCTCTGCAACACTCTGCATGATGAATTGCTTACAGCGTTCATGCTCTGCATTGAAATCATCAGGTGTCAGTCGGTTGTCATTGAAGAGAATCTGATGGAAGTCATTAAGTCCCCTTTGTACTTGGAACATATCAACCTCTGGGATGTGTGACCACATCGTAGAAAGGATTAAATCTGTGTTGCCAAGATTCACCACCTTATTATAATAATAGCCTACGTTGTCACGAAGCATCCATTGCCAAGAGTCACCTCGTTTGGCAATATCACCATAATGATAATATTCGTGGTTGCCAGGAATCAGTAATACCTGTTGGTATGAAGCAGAAATCCAATCCAAGAACCAGTCGGGAACACCCTCGTCCAAGTACGCAGTATCACCAGCTAACACAAGGATGTCACCAGTCACTTCCAAAGGATGAGACTGGAGCCAAGCAGTATTTGCCGCCATCTCTAAATGCAAGTCTGATGCAAACTGTATCTTCATAATCAACTAATATCCTAACTGTTCTAAATACTCTTTCATCTTTACCTGCACTTCTGCAAGTTCGGTCTCTAACTGCTCTATTTCTTTCTGGACAGCAGGGATGTCAATCTCGGCTTCTTCCTCGTATGTATCGACATAACGGGGAATGTTGAGATTATAGTCGTTCTCACGGATGTCATCAGGGGTGGCGACAAAGGCATATTTGTCTTCTGCAACACCAAGGTCCAATTCGCCATCAACGAACTTACGATAAGTGGTAACGATATGGTCTATATCCTGCGGACGGAGTTTGTTCTGGTTCTTGCCATTCTCATACTCACGACTGGCATCAATGAACAATATGTTCTTGGACTTGCGGCCTTTTCGGAAGATAGCAATAGCGGCAGGAATGCCAGTACCATAAAACAGGTTGGCAGGCAGGCCGATTACCGCTTCCAGAGTATGTTCGTTCTCTAAGATGTACTGACGTATCTTGCCCTCGCTGCCTCCACGGAAGAGGACACCATGAGGGATGATGACACCCACCTTGCCCGTGTTTTCATCAGCAACCTCCAGCATGTGGCTGATAAAAGCCCAGTCGCCTTTACTCTTGGGAGGGATGCCACGCCAGAAGCGATTATAAGGATCACTGGCAGCTTCCTCGGCTCCCCATTTATCAAGAGAGAATGGTGGATTGGCCACGACAGTATCAAACTTCATCAGTTTGTCGTTGACCTTCAATTTGGGATTGCGCAGCGTATCACCCCATCGGATAACGGCATTGTCGAAACCATGCAGGAACATGTTCATCATGGCAAGTGCCCATGTGCTGCCGTTCACTTCCTGACCATAAAGTGAGAAGTTGTTGTTGTCCACTTCCTTACCCGCTTTAATCAGCAATGAGCCAGAGCCACAAGTGACATCACAGATACGGGCACCAGGCTTACTCTTTGTCAGTTTGGCCAATAGAGTAGAGACCTCTGCTGGCGTGAAAAAATCTCCCGCCTTTTTACCTGCCTCCCCTGCAAAGGTGGAAACAAGGTACATATAGGCGTCGCCGATAATATCGTTGTTCTCCAGATGTGACTCGTCTAAGTCTACATTGCGGAAGTCTTGCAGCAGATTCCTCAAACGGGCATTTTTCTCTTTTGGCTCACCCAGGTTGGCGCTGTTGAAACTGATGTTGCGGAAGATACTGCTACCGTCTTCACTGCTCATTTTCTCACGGTTAGCATCTTCAAGGTCTGCCAAAGCCTCATCAATGAGTTCTCCGATATTCGTCGCATTCCTATTGTCATAGAGGAAATCAAACGAACTTCTTGCTGGCACAACAAAACGCTCATGGCGCATGGCTCGTTCAGCACGCTCCTTGTCACCATTATATTTAACAAGGTAGTCGTTCAACTTCGACTTGTAGACATCACTCACGTATTTCAGGAACAGCATCGTAAGGATATAGTCCTTATACTGGCTGGGGTCAATAACGCCGCGAAACGTGTCACAGGCTTTCCAGACGGTGCGGTTGATGTCTTCTTGGCTAATCTTTTTTGTATCCATATCTGTTATTTGTTTATTTCATTCATTAATATCTGATTGGTAACTAAAACTCTTTTCTCTGCGATAGCTTTCAAAAGCCTTTCCTCTTTCTTCTGTAGTTCAGACAACTCAACTATACGTTGCTGCGTGTTTTTATCAGGGATGATAATCTCCAGATTCTCTAAAGTGGGTTTATGGATCATAGGTGTCCCGCTTCCCACTCTTGACGCCAGAATCTTTGCCACTACTTTTGGATGATTCATATACCAGCGCAGGTATTGAGGACTAACAATATCTGACCATAACCGTATGGCATATAATGTTGTGGAAGGTACGGCAAAGACATCAAGATCAAACACCTCGCATAAATAAGTACTTCCCTTTCCTGCAAACAACAAATCACCCTTTTTGAGCATATAATTATCCAATTTGGGAGCATAATCTATACGCGAAGCGGAATTCTCAGGTGAAGTCATCAAAATATCTTTCGCTTGTAAATATGCAATACCTCCAGTTGGAGATGGCTTTAAAAACACCCCAGAGATGACTTCTGCTATCTGTTTGAGATGAAAAATATTCTTAGTATTCGATATACTTTTATGTTTCATGATGCAAAGATAGAATAAACAATTGAATAGCCCAAATAATTTAAGGTTATTTTAGACTTTAGTATATTACATACTTTAGGAATAAGTATTATTCTCCCACTTCGTCCTTTTTCTTACGGAAAAGTAAGGCGGCAACGACGGGTGTCTAAAATAATGTGAAAGCAAGCGATTATTCACAAAAAAGTTGTACCTTTGCAGCATGACAACATTGATTATAGGATTACTGATTCCACTGCTGGGCACGATGCTCGGTTCGGCTTTTGTGTTTTTCATGAAGGATGAGATGTCCGTGCGACTTCAAAAGACGTTGCTGGGGTTTGCGTCGGGCGTGATGGTGGCGGCATCGGTGTGGTCGCTGCTGATTCCTTCGATGGAGATGGTAGAGGACAGCGGACGTTGGTCGGTGGTGCCCGCTGCCGTAGGATTCCTGCTGGGTATGGGCTTCCTGCTGATGATTGACGAACTGACACCTCACCTGCATATCGGCACGGATAAGCCAGAGGGTCCTCGTTCCCGACTCTCACGAACCGCGATGCTTGCCTTAGCTGTCACCATCCACAACCTGCCTGAAGGTATGGCTGTGGGCGTGGTCTTTGCAGGAGCCGAGAGCGGCATCTCGAATATCTCGTTAGCCAGTGCCGTTGCCGTTGCCTTGGGTATCGCCATCCAGAACGTGCCAGAGGGCGCCATCATCTCCATGCCGATGCGGACAGCAGGCAATTCCAAGTGGAAGTCATTCGTCATTGGCTCCTTGAGCGGTGCCGTCGAACCTGTCGGAGCCGTCGCCGTTTTGCTGTTGGCCTCGTTGCTGACGCCAGTCCTGCCTTACATGCTGGCCTTTGCTGCCGGAGCCATGTTCTACGTCGTTGTAGAGGAACTTATACCCGAAGCATCCAGCGGTCAGCACAGCAATCTCAGTACCATCGGTTTTGCCGTCGGTTTCGTCCTCATGATGGTGCTCGACGTGGTGATGGGGTGAAAATATAAATCAAGAAAAGATGAAGAAGACAGTAGCTTTTTGCATGAGATACAAAGACTTATTCATTGATTTCGACGACACATTGTATGATACTCGCGGCAACGCCGTGATAGCGCTGAGCGAGACTTTCGAGGCTTTTCACCTCGAACGGTATTTTGCTGACCCGCAAACATTCTATGATGCCTATTGGTGGGCCAACATCGACCTGTGGACGCGTTATTCGAAAGGCGAGATAACCCGCGATTATCTGATTGTAGAACGTTTCCGTCGCCCGCTCAGCGAAGGCAAAAGAATAGAAGTCACCGAAGCGCTCTGCTTGGAAATGAGTGATCGCTTCCTCGACTTCTGTGCCTCGAAACCTGGTGTTATCGACGGTGCCCACGAACTGATGGACTACCTGAAGCAGCAAGGCTACAGGATGCACATGACGAGTAACGGCTTCCATGAGGTGCAATACAAGAAACTCGCAGCCTGCGGTATGCGCGACTATTTCGATACCATTATCCTGAGCGAGAATGCTGGTGTGAACAAGCCCTCGCCAGCTTTCTTCGACTATGCCCTCCGCCAGTCGGGAGCCTCGCGTGAAACCACACTGATGATTGGCGACAACCTACAGACCGATATCCTCGGCGCCCTCAACGCCGGCATCGATGCCCTACTCTTCAACCGCTGGGAGGTCGACATCAGAGAAAGCCCACAAGCTCCCACGTTCGTCGTGGATCACCTGCGAGACATCATCGGTATATTATAATCTGAGAGCGGATTCTTCTTCTACCCAATGGCGGCGACCACCTCGATCTCAACCATCGCACCCTTAGGCAATGTCTTGACGGCAACAGCAGAACGGGCGGGATAGGGCTCGGTGAAAAACTCCGCATAGACACTGTTCATGTCGGCAAAGTCGTTCATGTCGGCCATAAACACAGTAGTCTTCACCACATGATTCAGGCTAAGTCCAGCTTCCTCCAGTATAGCCTTTACGTTGGTCAGCGACTGGCGCGTCTGTTCCTTAATGCCTCCCTCAGCAAAGACGCCAGTAGCGGGGTCTATAGGGATTTGACCTGAGGTATAGACGAGATTCCCGACCTGAATGGCCTGACTATAAGGCCCGATGGCAGCGGGTGCCTTCTTTGTACTAATCACTTTCATATTGTCATTCTGTTAAGTGGGTACTTATTTCCCCTCCGCCAATTGCAGGAGGTACTGACCGTAACCGTTCTTCAGCATGGGCTTGGCCAGTTCCCTCAGTTGAGCAGCCGTTATCCAACCCTTCTTGTAGGCAATCTCTTCAAGGCAGGCCACCTTCAGGCCCTGGCGCTTCTCAATGACCTCGATGAACGTCGAGGCCTCGGCCAATGAGTCGTGGGTGCCGGTGTCGAGCCAGGCAAAGCCTCGCTGCAGCGTCTGCACCTTCAACTTCTGCTGAGCCAGGTATTCCTGGTTGACGGTGGTGATTTCAAGTTCGCCACGGGCACTGGGTTTGATGTTCTTGGCAATCTCCACCACACTGTTGGGATAGAAGTACAGGCCGACGACAGCATAGTTCGATTTCGGATGTTCGGGCTTCTCCTCAATGCTCAGGCAGTTACCTTCAGCGTCGAACTCAGCCACTCCGTAGCGTTCCGGGTCGTTCACCCAGTAGCCGAAGACGGTGGCTAACCCGTGCTTCTCGGCATTCTCCACACTCTGGCGCAGCAGTCCGCTGAATCCCGAACCGTAGAATATGTTGTCGCCCAATACGAGGCAGGCGCAGTCGTCGCCGATGAACTGCTCGCCGATGATGAAAGCCTGGGCCAGTCCGTCGGGACTGGGCTGCTCGGCATACTCAAAATGCACACCCAGTTCGGAGCCGTCGCCCAGCAGTCGCTTGAATCCCGGCAGGTCGTGCGGAGTCGAGATAATCAGTATCTCGCGGATGCCTGCCAGCATCAGGGCCGACACGGGATAATAAATCATTGGTTTGTCGAAAATGGGAATCAGCTGCTTCGAGATTCCCTTGGTAATCGGATAGAGACGTGTGCCACTACCGCCAGCAAGTACTATACCTTTCATATATATAAGTTGTTGATTATTGTGCAAAGGTAAGAAAAAAATGGCATGATTTACACGAATTGCACGATTATTTATCAATTCTTAGATTATTTTTCGGGTAATTCGTGTATTTCGTGCCAAAAAATGACTAACTTTGCACGCGATTTACAAACCTACTTATATATTATGGCATTTTGGAATAAACTTTTTGGAAAAGAGGAGGAAGAAAAGAAGATTGGCGGCATGGAGGATTTCATGACGCTCATCAGGGTATATTTCCAGGCGGTAATGGCTGCCGACCTCCATATCTCAAACTTGGCGGCACTGCCCGACCTGCGGGTGTTCAAGTCCACCTTGAAAGTTCCTACGGTAAACAACCGTTTGGGTGTGGCCGAGAAACAGCGTGTAACGAAAATGATGAAGGACATCTACGGGATGGACGAATCGTTTACCAAGGAGATTGACCAGAGCATTCGCCGCCGCTGCAAAGGCGTACAGGACGTGCAGGCATATATGTATCAGTTCCAGGGCTTTACTCAGGATCTGATGATGCTTACCTCAAACCTGATGAAGTTCAAGCTGCGTGTGCCCAGCATCTTCAAGAAGACCATCTACACGATGACGGAAAAGACCGTGAACGACATCTTCAACAAAAACGATTTCACCGATGCTGGTGTGCTGAAGTCGGTGGTCGATGTGCGTAAGTACAACCAGAAGTTGGGCTTCTCACAGAAGTGGGTGACCGACTTTGTGTACCGCGTCGTGATGCTGGCAAAGAAGGAAAAGCAACCGAAAGAACAATGAACGTTGGACATGGAACGTTGAACAATAAACGTTGGAAAACGGGTTCGGCTTGTTAAAAAAGCATAATGTTCAACGTACAATGCTTAATGTTCAGCGAAAAAGCACTACCTTTGTAGAATTAAAGTTCAGTCATGACGCAGAATGAGAAGACTTTAGCCGCTTTTGAGGCCCGCGTACGGCAGCTGATTCTCCGTTTTCAAGAATTGAAGAAGGAGAATGAGGAGTTGTACCAGATGGTCGAGAAGAACGAGCAGGACATCAAGTCCCTGCGGGGCCAGTTGACTCAGGCTGACAATGACTACAACTCACTGAAGATGGCCAAGATGATGGAGATATCCGACGGCGACCTGCAAGGAGCCAAGGACCGCTTATCGAAGCTGATTCGTGAAGTAAACAAGTGCATCTCAATGCTACAGGGTGATTAGGCAATGCCAAAAGCCAATAGTTAAAAGCCAAACAGAGGATGGCAGAAGTAAACAAAGAGAAACAACATATCAGTCTGAATATTTGTGACGAGAAGCTCGACATCTATGTGAAGTCCGATGAAGAAACATTCTATCGCGATGCCGAGAAGCTGGTCAAGAATACTTATACCAAGTATGCTGAATTGTTCAGGGGACGTCGTAGCGAGCGCTTCATAGCCGCAACGGCGTTGTTGGAGATTGGCGTGAAGTATCAGATGGAACACGCCAACAAGGCCACAGACTCCTACAACAGTCTTCTCGAACGACTTACTTCTGAAATTGACGAGGCACTGAAGTAAGTCGAAAAGAAGTACTAATTTTTATTATAGATTTAAATTATGGTTTATGTGATTATTGCCGTAGCCGCCCTCATAGTAGGAGGCTTATGCGGATACATGGTTTTCCGTTATGTCATTAAGGGAAAATACAATGAGATGGTAGAGGCCGCCAACAAGGAGGCCGAAGTAGTCAAGGAAAAGAAGCTGCTTGAGGTGAAGGAGAAATTCCTGAACAAGAAAGCCGAGCTGGAGAAGGAGGTGCAACAGCGCAACCAGCACATCCAGCAGAGTGAGAACAAGCTGAAGCAGCGTGAAATCTCGCTCAACCAGCGTCAGGAGGAGTTAGGCCGACGCAAGAACGACCTTGACAACCAGCAGCAGCGCATTGAAAACGAGAAGAAACTGCTCAACGTGAAGCAGGAGGAACTGGAAAAGATGCAGCTGAAGGAGCGCGAGAAGTTAGAGGAGCTCTCCGGTCTGAGTGCCGAGGAAGCCCGCAACCGCCTGGTAGAATCGCTGAAGGACGAGGCCAAGACGGCCGCCGCCAGCTACATTAACGAAATCATGGACGAAGCCAAGCTGAACGCCAATGCCCAGGCCAAGAAGATTGTCATCCAGACCATCCAGCGTGTGGCAACGGAAACGGCTGTCGAGAACTCCGTATCGGTATTCCATATTGACAACGACGACGTGAAAGGCCGCGTTATCGGTCGTGAAGGTCGCAACATCCGCGCTTTGGAGGCCGCCTGCGGCGTTGAAATCGTGGTTGACGACACCCCTGAAGCCATCGTTATCAGCGGCTTCGACCCAGTACGCCGCGAGACCTGCCGTCTGGCCCTGCACCAGTTGGTGAGCGACGGCCGTATTCACCCTGCCCGCATCGAGGAAGTGGTGACGAAAGTAAAGAAGCAACTCGAAAACGAGATTATCGAGACCGGTAAGCGCACCGCCATCGACCTTGGTATTCATGGCCTGCACCCCGAACTGATTCGTATTATCGGTAAGATGAAGTACCGCTCCTCATACGGCCAGAACCTGCTTCAGCATGCCCGTGAGACCGCCAATCTTTGTGCGGTGATGGCTGCTGAATTAGGACTGAACCCGAAGAAGGCCAAGCGTGCCGGATTGTTGCACGACATTGGTAAGGTGCCCGACGAGGAGAGCGAAATGCCCCACGCACTCTATGGTGCCAAGATTGCCGAGCAGTTCAAGGAGAAGCCCGACATCTGCAACGCTATCGGTGCTCACCACGACGAGATGGAGATGCAGACGCTGCTGGCTCCGATTGTCCAGGTGTGCGATGCTATCAGCGGTGCCCGTCCTGGTGCCCGCCGCGAAATTGTCGAGGCCTACATCAAGCGTCTGAACGACCTTGAGGCCATCGCTATGAGCTATCCTGGCGTCACCAAGACCTACGCCATCCAAGCCGGTCGTGAGCTGCGTGTCATCGTGGGTGCCGACAAGATGAGCGATGCCGAGACCGAGGCGCTGAGCGGACAGATTGCTTCGAAGATACAGAACGAGATGACCTACCCCGGACAGGTGAAGATCACCGTCATCCGCGAGACCCGTTCTGTGGCTTATGCAAAATAAGGAATGATCCAGACGTTATTGATAAGTGGTGCACTGTTGGCCGTGGGAATGGCCCTGCTGTTAGTGAAGGTGCTGGGACGGAAGAACGGTACGTTCTCCTCGCAGCATATCCATGACAGTGAGGCGATGCGCGAACGGGGCATCCACTGCGTCATGGACCAAGACCGGGAAATGAGAAACCGGAAGACGTTGAACATTGAACATTAAAGAATAATTATCAAGTAACAAAAATGAAAAAGAATGTTTTCGGTGCACTGGCCATCGTCGCTGTGTTGGCTTCGTGCAACAATGCAAGTCCCAAGATGGACGAGAAGCCCCAGGCTGCTGGGACTGAGAGCTCAACAGGTATGAAGATTGCATACGTGGAGGTTGACTCGCTGATGACACAGTATGACTTTGCCAAGGACTACAGCGTGACGCTGCAGAAGAAGAGCAACAATGCCCGCAACACGTTGACTCAGAAGGGCAACCAGCTGCAGGCTGCTGTGAACAACTTCCAGCAGAAACTCAACAACAATGGTTTTACCAGCCGTGAGCAGGCTGCCAGCGTGCAGGCCGCCATCGAGCGCCAGCAGCGTGACTTGCAGGAACTGCAGGTTCGCTTGGAGAGTGAACTGGCTAACGAGACTCAGAAGTTCAACGAGGCACTGCGTGATTCGCTGAACAACTTCCTTACCTCTTATAATAAAGATAAGAAGTACGACCTCATCCTGTCGAAGGCTGGCGACAACATCCTGTTTGCCGACCACAAGTATGATATTACGAAGGATATCATCAACGGTCTGAACAAGCGTTACAAGCCCGCTGCCAAGAAGGAAGAGAAGAAGAAGGACGAGAAATGATAAGCAGACCTTGCAAATTGATAGGAAAAAGCACTATTTTTGTGAATTTCTGCTCAAATATTTGCCCAATTCAATAAAAAAGTGTAACTTCGCGCCGTTTTTCCGAAACAAGGAGTTATAACCATTTAAAAATAATAGCGTAAAACAACATGAAGAAGTACAACTTTAATGCCGGTCCTTCGATGCTTCCCCGCGAAGTCATCGAGAACACCGCAAAACAGTGTCTTGATTTCAACGGCTCAGGTCTCTCGCTCATGGAGATCAGCCACCGTGCAAAGGACTTTCAGCCTGTCGTCGACGAGGCAGTGGCTCTTGTGAAGGAGCTGCTCAGCGTGCCCGAGGGCTACTCTGTGATTTTCCTTGGTGGCGGTGCCTCCCTGGAATTCTGCATGATTCCTTACAACTTCCTTATCAACAAGGCCGCCTATCTGAATACAGGTGTATGGGCCAAGAAGGCCATGAAGGAAGCCAAGCTTTTCGGTGAGGTTGTTGAGGTGGCTTCTTCAGCCGATGCCAACTATACGTTCATTCCCAAGGACTGGACGGTTCCTGCTGATGCCGACTACCTGCACATCACGACCAACAACACCATCTACGGTACCGAGATTCGCAAGGACCTTGATGTCAACGTGCCTCTGATTGCCGACATGTCGTCCGACTTCATGAGCCGTCCCGTTGACGTTGCCAAGTACGATGCCATCTATGCCGGTGCCCAGAAGAACCTTTCTATGGCTGGTGTAACCATCATTATCCTGAAGGACGAGAAGCTGGGCCGCGCTCCCCGCGAGATTCCCACCATGCTCGACTACCGCACCCACGTTGACAAGGGTTCGATGTTCAATACGCCTCCCGTGGTGCCCATCTACTGTGCACTCGAGAACCTGCGCTGGATCAAGAAGCAGGGTGGCGTCGAGGCTATGGACAAGCTGGCCAAGCAGCGTGCAGAGATTGTCTACGGCGAGATTGACCGCAACAAGCTCTTCGTCGGTACTGCCAAGGAGGAGGACCGTTCGCTGATGAACCTCTGCTTCGTCATGGCTCCCGAGTACAAGGAGTTGGAGAAGGAATTCCTCGACTTCGCCGTCTCGAAGGGTATGGTCGGCGTGAAGGGTCACCGTTCTGTCGGCGGCTTCCGTGCTTCGTGCTACAACGCCCAGACCATCGAAGGCTGCAACGCCCTCGTCGCCTGCATGAAAGAATTTGAGGCTAATCACTAAACTTTATAGTTCGTAGTTATGAAGATTCTTGTTGCTACAGAAAAGCCGTTCGCAGCAGCTGCCGTGAACGGAATTAAAGCAGAAGTAGAAGCAGCCGGCAACGAGCTGGTGCTGCTCGAGAAATATACAGAGAAGGCACAGCTGTTGGATGCTGTGAAGGATGCTGACGCCATGATTATCCGTTCGGATAAGGTTGACGCCGAGGTGCTCGATGCTGCCAAGCAGCTGAAGATTGTGGTGCGCGCTGGTGCTGGTTACGACAACATCGATCTCGCCGCCGCTACGGCCCACAACGTCGTGGCTGAGAACACGCCCGGTCAGAACGCCAACGCTGTGGCCGAACTGGTGTTTGGTCTGCTGGTGATGGCCGTTCGCGGCTTCTACAACGGCAAGAGCGGCTCTGAGCTGCTCGGCAAGAAGCTGGGTATCCTCGCTTTTGGTAACGTTGGCCGCAACGTGGCCCGCATCGCCAAGGGCTTCGGCATGGACGTCTACGCTTTCGACGCTTACTGCCCCGCAGAGGTTATCGAGGCTGCCGGTGTTCACGCCGTTGCCAACCAAGATGCTCTCTTCGAGACCTGCGACGTCGTTTCACTCCACATCCCTGCTACACCTGAGACCAAGCAGAGCATCAACTACGCGCTGGTCGGCAAGATGAAGAAAGGTGGCATCCTCGTGAATACCGCCCGCAAGGAGGTTATCGACGAGGCTGGCCTCATCAAGCTGATGCAGGAGCGTGAGGACCTGAAGTTCGTCACCGACATCATGCCCGATGCCAACGACGAGTTCCAGAAGTTCGAAGGCCGCTACTTCTCAACCCCGAAGAAGATGGGTGCTCAGACAGCCGAGGCCAATATCAATGCCGGTATTGCCGCTGCCAAGCAGATCAACGCCTTCTTCAAGGACGGCGACACGAAGTTCCAGGTGAACAAGTAAAAGATTGATAAAAGCAGCTCTTTTCGACCTTGACGGTGTGGTCTTCGACACCGAACCACAGTACACGGTGTTCTGGGGGAGCCAATGCAGGCTCTATCACCCAGAACATCCTGGACTGGAACATGAAATCAAAGGCTCTACCCTCACCCAGATTTATGACCGTTGGTTCTCAGGCGACTTGGAACCTGAGCAACCGCTGATTACCCGCCGCTTGGATGCTTTCGAGGCGCAGATGCGTTACGAATATATCGCAGGCTTCGAACAGTTGATTGCCGACCTGCACGCCCACGGTGTGAAGACGGCGGTGGTCACCAGTTCCAACCAGCCCAAGATGGAGAGCGTCTATCGTGCCCAGCCCCAGTTCAAACAGTTGTTTGACGCCATCCTCACTTCCGAGGACTTCGAGTATTCCAAACCCCATCCCGACTGCTATCTGAAGGCCGCCGCCCGTTTCGGTGCCCAGCCTTCCGAATGCATCGTCTTCGAGGACAGCTTCAACGGCCTGAAGTCCGGCCGTGCAGCAGGCATGAAGGTCGTCGGCCTCGCCACCACCAACCCCATCGCCTCCATCGCTCCCCTATCCGACATCCAGATTACCGACTACCAACACACCACCTACCAGTCCCTGACAGAATTATAAAAACAAAATGTTTACTTTCTGCCTACATTGTCTACATTTAACCACAACTCGTTGTTAATCAGAACTATACATCATGTAGACACTATGTAGACAATGTAGAATACAATCATGAACCATTTTCCCAAGCCAGGCTCCCATCAATTAACATACCGATAAACCGCCCCTCTGCTACCGATCGACCAAATGCTCCAGGGGGTGGAGCAAATTACTCCATGGGGTGGAGGAAAAGCCTCCAGGGGGTGGAGTTTCCACTATCCCCTACCGTTCCTTCGTCTCTGCGGCAGCATGCTAACTACTTCAAGCGAACCAAGCCATCCCTTCAGTTTTTTATCCTACATTGTCTACATAGTGCCTACATAACGTATATCACTGAATAACAGAATATTGAAGCTAAATGTAGACAATGTAGGCAAAAACTAAACTTCTCTAATTTCCAAGAATATTGTCTTTGGAACTTTGAGTAGTTCCGTATTACTCCAATAACACCATCAAATGACAGCGCCACTGTATCAATAACTGCATATATCATACTGCCACTGTTTCTCATTTATCTCTTTCCGCACGCGCTTGACTGTATTATCCGATACAACACTACTGCATTGGCAAAAAAGTTCATTGCCGTATTTGCACTCATGCCAAACTGTTGGCAGAGTGAGTCGAAGTTCTTCTTCAGTTGTGCGTCCATACGGACTGTCATTGATACTTGTGACATAGTCTTTATCGTTTTAATGTTTCAATGATGTGTAGTTCTTCATCATATTTTTCTAAAACTTTTGGTATTTTGTACTATTCTTCGTAACTTTGCACCCATACAATACATATTCAGCATGGAGGATATACACATTGACTGTAATTGGGCAATCGTGGATGTTGAAGTTAGCCTGAGCGACCATAAGATTCATGATATCGGAGCTTTACGATATGATGGTGCTGTCTATCATGGTTGCTTAAAGGGGGATTTGACGGACTTCCTCCAAAAAGTAGATTATATTTGCGGTCATAACATTATTCATCATGACGCTAAATATCTATTTGGTGATGAGGCATGTAAATGGATATTAGTTGATACGCTCTATATGTCGCCTCTGCTATTTCCTGAACGTCCTTATCACAAACTCGTGAAAGACGACAAACTGATATGTGAGCAAATAAACAATCCGATAAATGATTGTGAAAAGGCGCGTGACTTGCTGATGGACGAAATTGCCTGCTGGAAGGCATTGCCCGACAGGAAACGTAGAATTTTAGCAACATTGCTTCATGGAAAGAAAGAGTTTCAGGGTTTCCTAAGCTTGGTTGGTGCAGACACAACTGCCGTGAATTTGTCCGCTCTGATATGGAATGAGTACAAAGGACGCATTTGTCAGTATGCTGATATAATTGCTTTGGTGGAACAGCACCCCGTTGAGATGGCTTATGCCTTATCGCTGATAGATACAACAGACGAACGATCAATTACTCCAGGCTGGGTGCTCCACAATTATCCCGGAGTGGAATACGTTATAGGAGTTTTACGGCAGCAACATTGTACCGAACCTGACTGTGAATATTGCAATCGTTTCTTAGATATTCACAATAATCTGAAAGCATTTTTCGGCTATGATGAGTTTCGTACATACGAGGGGGAGCCTTTACAGGAACGGGCTGCTAAGGCTGCCGTTGAAGGACGGTCGTTATTAGCCATCTTCCCAACGGGTGGCGGTAAGTCGCTGACTTTTCAGCTGCCTGCGCTAATGGCAGGACGAACGGTACATGGATTAACTGTCGTCATTTCACCCTTACAGTCGTTGATGAAAGACCAAGTGGACAACCTTGCGGAGCGAGGTATCACAGATGCCGTTACCATCAACGGACTACTCGACCCCATCACACGCTCATTGGCTATTCAACGGGTACAAGACGGCGAAGCCTCCATACTATATATTGCCCCAGAGATGCTTCGCTCCAAAACTATTGAAAAGATTCTGTTGGCTCGCCATGTCGTGAGATTTGTGATAGATGAGGCCCACTGCTTCTCAGCATGGGGTCAAGACTTCCGTGTAGACTATCTATACATAGGTAAATTCATCCGTGAATACCAACAAAAGAAAGGATGCAAACAGACTATTCCTGTATCGTGCTTTACGGCTACGGCCAAGCAGAAAGTAATACAAGACATCTGCGACTACTTCAAGCAGACTCTCTGGCTGAACTTGGATTTGTATGCCTCTAAGGCAACTCGAACCAATCTTCACTATTCCGTTATACATGCTGATACTGATGAAGAAAAGTACCAGAAACTGAGGGCTTTGTTGTCGGAATATGACTGCCCGACCATTGTCTATGTGGCTCGAACCCGCCGAACAAAGGAATTGTCAGCAAGACTGACTCGTGACGGTTACCGCTCCTTGCCTTTCAATGGTAAGATGGATAAAGATGAGAAAGTAGCCAATCAGGATGAGTTCATGTCTGGTCGTGTCCGAATTATCGTGGCCACATCGGCGTTTGGTATGGGAGTAGACAAAAGTGATGTAGGCTTGGTGGTACACTACAACATCTCAGACTCCTTGGAGAACTATGTTCAAGAAGCGGGACGGGCAGGAAGAGACCCAAGACTCAGTGCTCGCTGCTACGTGCTATATAGTGATAGCGATCTTGATAAGCACTTTGTGCTACTGAATCAGACGAAACTCAGTATTAGCGAGATACAGCAGGTGTGGATGGCCATCAAGAAAATGACAAAACTGCGTCCGCATGTCAGTTGTTCGTCATTAGAGATTGCCCGACAGGCTGGATGGAGCGATACTGTGGCCGATATTGAAACCCGCGTGCGGACAGCTATTGCCGCTTTGGAACAGGCTGGCTATCTTGAACGCGGTACTAATATGCCTCATGTCTATGCTACAGGCATCACCGTTAAGAATATGGATGAGGCCCGTCAGCGCATTACAGAGTCTACGCTTTTCGACAATGAGGATCGTGAGAAAGCAATTAGGATTATCAAGTCGCTCATTTCGCAGAAGAATACTGCCAAGTCACGTGAGGCAGAAGCGGAATCACGAGTGGACTACCTGGCTGACATACTTGGGTTAACAAGAAGCGAGGTAGTTTCGGCTGTAATGAGGATGCGGCAAGAAGGAATCTTGGCCGACAGCAAAGACATCACAGCTTATCTGCAAGATGCTGGTGCTACTGAACGAAAGTCGATGATGTTGCTTGAACGTTTCGCAAAACTTGAAAAGTATATCCTTCAACATATTCCTGATAGTGGGCTGTTAATCTCCTGCAAGCAACTCAATGACGATGCCGTGAGTAGCGGCCTCACCACTTCCAATGAAAAAAGCATCCGGACACTACTGTATTTCCTCACAGTAAAAGGGTATATCCGCAAACAGGAAGACCCAGCACGAAATGTCAAATTAACTCGTCAGGCAGACATGGATACATCCATCAGCCGAAGTGAGCAACGATGGGAAATCTGCCGATTTGCATTGGAATGGCTGTATGGGCAGATGCCGAGATCAGCCGAAAACGATTCTCCGGATAAAATGGTACGGTTCTCCATTGTTGACCTGTTTAGTCAGATAAAGTCAAAGGGAGAATCACTCTTTAACGCAATGGATAAATTCCAAATAGAAGATGTCGAGGAGTCACATCTATATCTGTCGAATATCGGTGCGCTGAAACTGGATGGTGGATTTATGGTGCTCTACAACGCTATGGCCATCCACCGAATGAAAGATATGAAACTGCGCTACAAACTGGAAGACTATCGCATGCTTGATGAGTTCTATAAACAGAAGATACAGCAAGTTCACATCGTAGGCGAATATGCCAATCTGATGGTTCGAGACTATGCAGCTGCCCAGAAATATGTACAGGACTATTTCCAAATGGACTACAAACATTTCGTCTCAAAGTATTTCAAGGGAGAGCGTATGAGTGAGATACAGCGTAACATTACGCCAAGAAAATACCAAAAGCTTTTTGCCCAGTTATCAGAAAGACAGAAGGAAATCATCTCTGACAAGGAGTCGCGATGTATTGTCGTTGCCGCAGGGCCTGGAAGTGGAAAAACACGAGTGTTGGTACACAAATTAGCCTCCCTATTGCTACTCGAAGACGTCAAGCACGAACAACTACTGATGCTTACTTTCTCACGTGCAGCTGCAACGGAATTCAAACAAAGATTGATAAGTTTAATTGGTGAAGCTGCATATTATGTAGACATCAAGACGTTCCATTCATATAGTTTCGATCTTTTGGGACGAATAGGCAATCTTGAAGACGTGAAAGATGTGGTTGCAAGAGCAGCTGACATGATCAATCAAGGAGAAGTAGAACCCAACAAGATGGGAAAGACAGTACTTGTCATCGACGAGGCGCAGGATATGAGTGCTGAAGAATATGCACTGGTAAAGGCGATGATGGACAACAACGAAGAAATGCGTGTGATAGCTGTGGGCGATGATGATCAAAACATCTTCGAATTTCGAGGGTCTGATTCACAGTATCTTTACCAATTATCAAAAGAGCCTAACAGCCGTTTCATTGAGATGACCGAGAACTATCGCAGTTCAAAGCATGTAGTCAATTTCTCAAACGCCTTTGCCAAAGTCCTCTGCAAAAGAATGAAGGTCACTCCTATCGTCTCCATGCGTAGCGAAGAAGGTTGGGTTGAAGTAACACGCCATGCGTCGAAGTATATGTATCAACCGTTAGTTGATGATTTGATTGCTCATAAAGGAAGTGGCACCTCATGTGTATTAACCCAAACAAACGAAGAGGCTGTGATTCTCATGGCTCTTCTAAGGAAGAACGGTATTCAAGGCAAATTGATTCAGTCGATGGAGGGCTTTCGTTTCTCGAATCTGGCTGAGGTTAAGTATCTGCTGAAGTATATAGCCAAAAGAGTTACGACTCCTCTCATACCAGATGAAATATGGGAGCAAGCAAAACGTGCCACATTCGAAATGTATGACAATAGTCAATGCCTACCCTTTATAAGACGTTGTGTTGAGTTGTTTGAGCAAACCTATCGTGCTAAGTATCGCTCTGACCTCTGGGAGTTTATATTCGAGTCTTCCATAGAGGATTACTGCGATGTAACTAATGCTGAGATTGTCGTATCCACCATTCACAAAGCTAAAGGGCGTGAGTTTGACGATGTGTATATGCTCATTTCTGACAGCCCATATAAGGATGACAAGCTATTCCGTCAGCTCTATGTTGGAATGACTCGCGCAAAAAACCGTTTGTTTGTACATACAAATGGTGACCTGTTCACGAGAATGCAGGCCAATCAAATGATAAAAGACAACAAGCAATATCCGATGCCCAAGGAAATCGTATTGCAATTGTCACACAAAGATGTTTTCCTGGACTTCTTCAAGCCAATAAAGCAAACAGTCTTGGCATTACGTAGTGGTGATGCTTTACTATTTGAAGATTGCTATTTCTATGTACCTTCCACTCATAGAGCTGTGGCCAAATTGTCGACAAGCATGCAGGAAAAAATATCCAATTGGAAAGAAAAAGGATATATTGTCCATTCCGCTTCTGTGCGTTATGTTGTAGCATGGAGACCCAAAGATGCCCCCAAGGAAGAGTCTGAAACTGCCGTCTTATTGATTGACTTAGTACTTGGCTGGTCAGGTGACATGTAAGTCCATCATATAAAAACAATGAGGATGTGCCTTTGTGGAGACACATCCTCATTATTCTGAATTTCGTCTGTTTCATTCCTTACTTGACAACGGTTTAAGTCGCTGGCCCTGCAGGTCGCCACAATGGGTGGCCTTTATCATACGTACTCTACTTCCAACTCATCAAATTCCCTTGAATTGAAAGGTCCGTCATAATCAGGGACACTCCCTGCCATCAACTGCGCATCTACCTCTATATAGACGATGTCCGTAAAAGGCTTTATGTATTCTCGATTCATACCAACTATTTGATTACAACTTTTTGACCATTAACAATATAAACACTCTTTTTCACCAGCACACCCTTCTGCCTGATACCCCTCATGTCAAAGTACTCTTTCTTTATAGCATGCTCTTGGGCATCCAAGTCAGTGATACCTGACACCTGATCATTATCAATGACAACGGGGTAACTGTTACGTGCCTCGGCAGCATTGATGACCAGATAGGCACGATAACGTGCTATAGAAGCACCAACTGCAGCTTTCACAAAAGTACCTACGGTAATGTTACCTTTATCTTCGGCAGCAAAGCCATAAACATTTACCGGAGCATTTTCTTCATCCCAGATAATAGAAGTCGTAGTGCCTATCAGACTTCCGTTCACACCTGCCGTAGAACCCGTCACAGGTACGCTGATATTCCCGGACTCATCCGTAACATCTATCTTCTCAATGGTTTCTTTGGGAATGAAGATATAGGGAACATTTGCCTGTACATCACCAGTCTCAGCACTGTTGAATTCAGCAGTTCCATCATCTGCAATCGTCTTGAAAGTATGGAAGGTTCCAAGCTTGTCAGCCTCAGCATTTGGTATGCTGAAAGGCAGATAGACAGTAGCGGTCTTTCCAGAAGCAAAAGTGCGGTCGAACGTTGCATGCTTAGCCTTAAATGCCACAATTGTGTTGAAGTCTTTACGCTCACTAATCAACAAGTCAGCACAAACTCCCCCTATTACGATATTCTTTGCACCCTCAGCAGCTTGGTTATTCACACCCTCAGGCAGACAAATCAGCGTACTCTCATCAAAACCCCTGAAGATGCCTACCGAACGGTCTGCCGTAATTCCAGTAACTGCGGTAGCTGAGAAATCTATCACATTCACCTTACTTTTATCTACGTCAGCAAAGGCGTCATCTGCAATTCCTGTCACCGTTAGTTTCTCATCGACTGTTGCGGGAATAGAGATTACCCCATGATCCTCTGCATCATCAAAAGTCACTTTCTTCAAATCCACGCTATTACTGCTGTTATACACATAGACATTGCCGTACTCATCTTCTATTTCATCGTAGATGTTAATGATAAAAGGATTGCTAGGAAGCCCCTGGAGCCCCATTGCTTTAAATGTTAGCGTTTCTAAAGCCTTTATCACTTTACCCGTTGACTTCTG
>JAEEGH010010955.1_pt1 | contig 20667 bp, 22 predicted proteins | sample 9134181 | NCBI WGS metagenome assembly JAEEGH01 (sample SAMN16246544, study PRJNA631951) | gut metagenome | biome: gut microbiome; feature: rumen; material: DP-attached | host: Bos | place: Iran: Karaj | collected 2018-10
TATCTTTTCCATTATATCACCTCAAAAACATGTAATATATTATACAATATATTAATAATATTACAATTAAAAATAAGCAAATTGCTTATTTTATAATTTGAATAATATCTAAATTAGTAATATTATTATTCTCTGCTTGGGTAATAGCATCTATTATTAGATCATCTGAACGAAGTTCATCTCTCATATTTAATACTTCTTCATAAGTAAACCATTTAATATCTAATATTTCTCTTGGATCAATTTTTACTTCTCCACCTACTATATTAGTACTAAATACTATACCCATAAATTCATTATCAGTCATTACTCTATTTTCTATTCTTAATATACCTGTTAATTCAACATTAAGACCTGTTTCTTCAAAAATCTCTCTTTTAGCTCCTTCAAAAATAGTTTCATTAGGATCTAAATGACCAGCAGGTATATTCCATTTACCTCTGCATTTTTCTTGTGCTTCTTGAACAAGTAAATACTTATTATCTTTTTTAATTACTCCACCAACAATTATAATTCCCATAAATGTCTCCTAATTATTTTCTATATCTTTTATACCAAGTTCAGGTATAAGTACATCTTCATCACAGTTGATAATAAATTCAACTGATTTAGCAACTTTTTCTACTTCTAATCCTGTTGATGTATCATAATCATTTCCTGCTTTTTTAAATAAATCAGTTTGCATAAATCCAGGATAAAAACCTGTTACTTTAACATTATATTTAGATACATTCTTTTGTATAGATCTATTAAATCCTCTCATAGCCCATTTAGATGCATTATATACTGTTGAAAAATCATCGTTATCAAAACTTGCTTGGGAACAAACATTAATAATTAATCCTTCTCTTCTACTAATCATACTAGGTAATACTGCCTTAGTCATATATATAGGACCTTTAGTATTAACATCAATGCATTTACTAATTCTATCGTAATCTGTATCAGTTAAGTCACCTGCTAACCATATACCAGCATTATTAATAAGTACATCTATTTTTCCATATTTATTAACTAATTCTTTAATAGTAGTATCAACCCTATTATAATCAGTTACATCACAAAGAGCATAATCACAACCTATTTCTTTAGATGCATTAATTAACTTTTCTTCATTATTAGATAATATTATTATAGTATTATCATTATTTAATTTTTTAGCAATGGCTTTACCAAGTCCATCACTTCCACCTGTAATTACAATTATTTTATTCATTTATATCACTCCTAATAAAATTATAACAAAAAAAATAGACCTAAGTCTATTTATCTTTATATGTTTTAATATAACTTTCTATTATAGGTATTCTTTCAATATCTTTTTCTCTAGAACTAGATAATAGATATTCATAATAATCTTGTATATTTTGTACATAATAACCAGATTCAAGTAATTCTGGCGGATATTTTAGTTTAGATATAGAACCATCACAGAATCCTTCAATTCTAGAATCTTTAATGTGCCAGTGATTACCTTTGATTATTTCTACAGCATAGTTCTTTTTCAGCATTGATAATCCTTCATCAGTAACACCAATATCTAGATCACCAGCATCTTTCAAAATATCTCTAAGTACAAGTGCACCAGATGATAATACCCAGAATTCCTTTCTTACAATTTTAATTGTGTTTAATAACTCTAGAAGTTCTTCTTTGTTCATTCTTTTTTCCATAAAAACCTCCTTATTTTACCCACAAAAAAACTTAGATAAATCTCTAAGTTGTTTTTAAAATGGTGGCTCCAGGTGGGATCGAACCACCGACACCAGGATTTTCAGTCCTGTGCTCTACCTACTGAGCTATAGAGCCACATAAAAAAATGGCGGTTCCGAAGGGACTTGAACCCTCGATCTTCTGCGTGACAGGCAGACGTGTTAACCACTACACCACGGAACCAAAACCAAAATGCATATTAAGTATACTAAATTTTGCTCTCTCTTGTCAATACTTTTTAAATAAAAAAACTAGCAACTGCTAGTAAATTTCATTGGTTGCGGGAGAAGGATTTGAACCAACGACCTTCGGGTTATGAGCCCGACGAGCTACCAGACTGCTCCATCCCGCGATATAAATTTAAAAGTGGCGGAGAAGAAGGGATTCGAACCCCTGCGCCGCTTACACGACCTCCCGGTTTTCAAGACCGGTCCCTTCAGCCAGACTTGGGTACTTCTCCAATAAAAATGGTGCCTCAGGCCGGACTTGAACCGGCACGGGATTTGACTCCCGCAGGATTTTAAGTCCTGTGCGTCTACCAATTCCGCCACTAAGGCATTTTGAGCACCATTTCGTCCATTTCATTGGACTTTTTAAGTATATAATATTTTTAAAAAAATATCAACACTTTTTCTATATTTTATAACAAAAAATATATTTTGGTGACTCGTATGGGATTTGAACCCATGAATGCCACCTTGAGAGGGTGGTGTGTTAAACCACTTCACCAACGAGTCATAAAAAATAGACTAATGTCTATTCTATATTATTATTTTTCTTTTGTAAAGAATACTAATGCTAAAACTACAACTACTGATATTGCTGAAACGATAATGATTGGTAGAATAGATGTTGAACCTTTTTTATCTACTGATTCACCTTTTTTTACTGCAGCAACTATATCTTTATAGTCCTTATTGTCATATTGTGCTTTAATAGCAGCTTTTATTTTTTCTGGTGTTTGAGTAGCAGAGAATCCACTAAAATATTGATCACCAACTACTATAAAAGGAACACCTGAAGCTTCAGTACCAAGTTCAGTAGCTACTTCTTGCATTAAATTACTATTGTTTTCATCATACCATACTTCATATTTAACTAATTCATAAAGATCTTTGTATTCTTCATCTTTAGATAATGAATCATTAAACCATTCAATAGCTTCTTCACAGTGAGGGCATCCTTCTCCTCTAAATAAATATACATTTACTTTTTTACTATCAGCATTAGCTACTGACATACCTACAAATGGTAATATTAATAATAAACCAATAATAAATAATTTAATTTTTTTCATGTTATAATCACTCCCAATAAAATTATATCATACTTTTTAATCAATTTTAATCATTCCTGTTACATTTGTAACATTAATTTCATTTACTTTAATTTTATCTGCACATATAGTATCAGATATCTTTGTTTTTCCACTTTCATTTGTGGAAACAATCTTACAAACTGAATTTTCTACTATTTTTAAAATTATATCTCCCGAAACATTTTCAAATTTAGAATCTCCTAATGGACTAAAATTCATTATTTCTATGTCCCCTGTAATACTTTCAACATTAATATTACCTATCATGTTATTTATTTTTATATTACCTGTAGAACTTTCTACTTCTAGAATACCTTCTATATTTTCAAGAGAGATTTCTCCAGATACATCCTTTAGTTTTATATTGCCTGAATTCTTAAGAGTAAGACTACCTGCATTATTATTAATATATAGATCATTAACAATGTCTTCTCCTTGTACTTCACCAAATCCATTTATAATAGTTATTTTTCCAATATAGTTTTTAGGAATATAAACAGTATATTTTTTCTTTTGAGGGTTTATTATAAAACTATCTTCTTCTAAATAAATATTACTTCCCTTTTCCTTATAATTAAGATGGAATTTTTCTTCTTTAGAATTTTGAATTATAACTAATTCTTCTTCATCAGTTATTATAAAATTCGAATTAGCTTTCTTAAAATCAAATATTATATTTTCTACTTCTTCTAAAGTATAATTCTTAGTAATTATCTTCTTCTCTACAATATTTTCTTTCTTAGGCATAAGCATCTTTATTAGCGAAAAAACTACTACTAAAAGTAATAAGGTTAATAGGATACTACCAATAACTAAAATTTTCATTATAATACTTTTATTTTTCATTATAGCCTCTAGAAAATATGGTAGCACCCAATTTAATTTAAGTCAATAATATTAATTTTCATATTTTTTAAAAAAGTATTTTATTTTTTTTATTTTATGATATAATGATTGTAGATAGGAGGAGTTTTTAATGAATTACGGTTTAGATGCTTATAACACTACATCTTACAACACTGCTGGAGCTGAAGCTTTCGGAAGTGTATTAGCTGGATTTGGTATTGCTATGATATTTGTATGGATTATAGCAATCGCTGCTGCTGTTCTTGAAATAGTTGCTTTATACAAAATGTTCAAGAAAGCTGGTAAAAAAGGTTATGAAGCTTTAATACCAGGACATGATACATTTGTATTATTCGAATTAGCTGGAATCAATACAATTTGGATTCTTGGTATAGTATTCGGTAGCGTAGTTTGCATTATACCAATTTTAGGTGCTATTGCTTACTGTGCATTCATAATCTTTATCGAAATCTGGCTAAATATAAGATTAGCTAAGGCTTTCGGAAAAGAAACTGGTTTCGGTGTACTTATGGCATTCTTCCCATTTGTTATGTATCCAATCTTAGCATTTGGAGATGCAAAATATACTGCACCAGCTAAAGTAGTTAACAAACCAGGAGAAGATAAATAATTCTAGAATTATTTATAAGAAAAAGGATTTTTAAAAATCCTTTTTTTGTGCACAAAAAAACTGACATAGTCAGTAATTATTATAAAATGGTGTCTCGTATGCGATTCGAACGCATGACCCCTTGATTAAAAGTCAAGTGCTCTACCGGCTGAGCTAACGAGACATATTAATAATGGCTGCCTTGGCTAGATTCGAACTAGCGCATGTCAGAGTCAAAGTCTGATGCCTTACCACTTGGCTACAAGGCAACACACTGGTGGGAAGAGATGGATTCGAACCATCGAACCGTAAGGAACAGATTTACAGTCTGCCGCGTTTAGCCACTTCGCTACCTTCCCAAATAAGTGGTGCCGAAAAAAGGAATCGAACCCTCAACCTACTGATTACAAGTCAGTTGCTCTACCAATTGAGCTATTTCGGCATAAAAAATGGTGGACTCTGTGGGACTCGAACCTACGACCTCCTGCTTGTAAGGCAGATGCTCTAACCAACTGAGCTAAGAATCCATGTCATTCATTGACAATATAAATAATAACAATTTTACCATTCTTTGTCAATGAAAAATACTCTTTTTTTAACTTTTTTTACTATTTATTTGTGTTTTCTATCTCTTTTTTAGTTTTATCTATCCATTCTGGTAATTTATCCTTTAGATTTTCAAAACCTTTTTCATCTTCTTCTAGTTCATTTTGAATATCTAAAGCAGGCATTATACCCTTTGTACTCAGACTTAATTGTTTCTTTTCTTCATCTATACCTATTACTACAACTTCTACAATATTTCCTATTTTAAAGTATTTTGATATATCTTTTATATATTTACCTGTTATTTCAGAAATATGAATTAGTCCTGTATAACCACCATCTGCATTTACAAATGCACCATATGGTGTAACAGAAGCTATAGTAACATAAATTACATCATTTACATTATATTTCATTTCTTTCACCTAGAAATATTATACACCATAAATATATTTTTTTTGAAAATATTTAAAACTTAATGTATAATTGATTTGGGAGTGATTTGATGGATATAATTGATCACATAAAATTTGTTATAGATAAAATAAGACCATTCTTAGTAAGTGATGGTGGAGATGTTGAGTTTGTTAAATATGAAAATGGAATAGTATATGTAAAATTAATTGGAGCATGTGCTAATTGTGCATATGGTGATTCAGAGATTAAAGATACTATCGAAAGTATATTAACTTCTGAAATTCCAGAGGTATTAGAAGTAAGAAATATAGCTAGTGAATAGCTATATTTTTTTATACAAAAAAAGAAGCATTATTTTGCTTCTTCTATTACTCTTGTTTCTCTAATTAAGACAACTTTAATTGTTCCTGGATATTGAAGATTATCTTCAATCTTATTCTTGATATCTCTAGCAAGTTTAACTGATGATAATTCATCAATTTCTTCAGGTTTAACAATTACTCTTAATTCTCTACCTGCTTGAACAGCATATGATTTTTCAATACCATCAAATCCATTAGCTACTTCTTCTAGATCTTGTAATCTCTTAATATAGTTTTCTAATGAATCATTTCTAGCACCTGGTCTAGATGCACTTATTGAATCTGCTATTGCAACTAGTTCTGAAATAATACTAGTTGGTGCAGTATCTCCATGGTGAGACATAATAGCATTTAATACAACTTTATCTTCATTATATTTCTTAGCTATATTAGCACCTAAATCAACATGGCTTCCTTCAACTTCAAAGTCAATTGCCTTACCAATATCATGAAGTAATCCTGCTCTCTTAGCAAGAGTTATATTTTCACCAATTTCTCCAGCCATAATACCACATAAATTAGCAACTTCAATTGAATGTTGTAATACATTTTGTCCATAACTTGTTCTGAAATATAATTTACCAATTAATTCAATTAATTCAGGATCAACTTTACCTAAACCAAGTTTAAATACAGCTTCCTCACCTTTTTCTCTAATTGTTTGTTTAAATTCTTCACAAGTTTTATCATATAATTCTTCAATTCTTCCTGGATGAATTCTTCCATCTTTAATTAAAGATTCAATAGTTACTTTTGCTATTTCTCTTCTTAATGGATCAAAGCTTGAAATAACAATTGCTTCTGGAGTATCATCAATTATTAAATCAACTCCTGTAACTGCTTCAATAGTTCTAATATTTCTACCTTCTCTACCAATTAATCTACCCTTCATATCATCATTAGGTAATGTAATAACTGATACTGTTACTTCATTAGTAACATCTGAAGAATATTTTTGCATAGAACTAACTAACATTTCTTTTGCTTTCTTATCAACGTCTAATTTTGCTTCTGCTTCTTTATCTTTAATATAAGCAGCAATTTCTTTAGTCATTGTTTCTTCAACAATAGACATTATTTCTTTCCTTGCTTGTTCTTTTGTTAAGCCTGAGATTTTTTCAAGTTTTTCGACTTCTTGCTTGATTAACTCATTCTTTTTATCTTCCAAATTTTGTAGTTCTTTCTGTCTTTGGATAATACTATTTTCTTTATCTGATAATAATTTTTCTCTATTTTGAAGCATTTCATCTCTTTTATCAATTCCGTTTTCTCTTGCTTGCATTCTTTCTTCAAGTTCACGTGCTTCTTCTTTTTTCTCTTTCATTTCTTTTTCAAAGTCTTGTTTAACTCTTAGTTGTTCTTCTTTTAATTCTAATATAGAATCTCTTTTATATTTTTCAGCCTCTTTTTTAGCTTTTTCAATTATATTATCAGATTTTTTTTCTTTAGATTTTAGTAAAATAAATGTAATTATAACTGTTACAATTACTCCAAAAAGTAACCCAAATATGGAAAACAATAGTTTTTCTTCCATATTTTCCTCCATTAATTTGTATATATAAATATACACTTCTAGTATAAAATTTATTTATCGTAAAGTCAATAGAACAAAAAAAGAAGATTTAATCTTCTTTATTTTAATAATGGTAATCCGTGTTTTTCTCTTATTTTATTTTCTAATTCAGTAGCTAATTTTTTATTTTCTTTTAATAGTGCTTTAACTGTTTCTCTACCTTGGCCAATCTTTTCACCATTATATGAATACCAAGAACCACTCTTTTCTAAAATTCCATCTTCAGCAGCTAAATCAATAATTTCTCCTTCTTTACTAACACCAGTTCCATATAATATTTCGATATTAGCAGCTTTAAATGGAGGAGCTACTTTATTTTTAACTATTTTAACTTTTGTATAACTACCTACTACATTTTCACCAATTTTAATTTGTTCAGTTCTTCTAACATCTAATCTTATTGAAGAATAGAATTTTAATGCTCTTCCACCAGTAGTAGTTTCTGGATTTCCAAATAATACTCCTACTTTTTCTCTTAATTGGTTAATAAATATTGCTATTGTATTAGTCTTAGCAATAGTTCCAGATAATTTTCTTAATGCTTGAGACATAAGTCTTGCTTGAAGACCCACATGATTATCTCCCATTTCTCCTTCAATTTCAGCTTGTGGTACTAAAGCTGCAACAGAGTCTATTACTACGATATTAATTGCACCACTTTTTACTAAAGCATCACAAATTTCTAATGCTTGTTCTCCTGTATCTGGTTGAGATAATAAAAGTTCATCAATATTAACACCTAAGTTTTTAGCATATACTGGATCTAAAGCATGTTCTGCATCTATAAATGCTGCCCTTCCACCTTGTTTTTGTACTTCTGCAATTGCATGTAATGCAAAAGTTGTTTTACCACTTGATTCAGGTCCAAATATTTCTATAATTCTTCCTTTAGGATATCCTCCTATACCAAGTGCAATATCAAGTGATAATGATCCACTTGGAACTGCATCAATCTCTAAATGGGAATCACTTCCAAGTTTCATTACTGCACCTTTACCAAATTGTTTTTCTATATCAGATAATACTTGAGATAATATCTTATCTCTATCGTTAGTTTCTGTATTAGTCTTTGCCATTTTTTATCCTCCTAACTGAATACAATAATAATATATCATATTAAAAATAATAAATCAAGTCCTTTTTCAAACATTTGTTTGTTATTTGTAAAATGGTGCAAAAATCCTTTAAATTGCAATAAAAAAAGGACTTTTTGCAAAGTCTTTTATTTAATTTTAAAATATTTTTTATATAAATTATAATACTCTATTCCAGATATTACTGATAATACTGTAGCAGTAATTAAAAAGAAATCATCTAATGCAATATTAAGTAATCCCATTGGGAAGTTACCTATTAATTTTAAAGTTAATCCAATCATTAAAAATGCTGTTTTAAACTTTCCAGTTTTAATTGCACCAACTACTTCTCCGTTATTACCTGCAATCATCTTAAATGTATTAGTTATTGTATCTCTTAATATTATTATAGTAGGAATAATAGGACTAATATATCCTTGTCCACATAAAATAATTAATAATCCATTAACTAATATTTTATCTGCAATTGCATCCATTACTTTTCCATAATCAGTAACTAAATTATACTTTCTAGCTATCTTACCATCAAAGTAATCAGTTATTGAAGCAACTACAAATAATACTGCAACTATTAATAGTTTAACATCTAATATAATATTTCCATCAATTAAATATTTAGGTAAATTTATATTTACCATATCAAATGGAAATAACATAATTACAATTATAATAATTGATAATATTATTCTTAATTTTGTTAGATTATTAGGTAAATTTTTATTAACAGTTTTCATGTATAACCTCCATCAAATAAGATACATCAAAAGATGAACTTCCAGTGTCTTTAAAGAATAAGTTATAACATAATATTCCTAGGAATACTATTAGTAATACTACTAAGGAAATAATTATTATTAGTGGAACCTTTTTAGGTTCTTCAGTAGCAGTATATGGAGATGCTATTTGATCATCTGTATCTTTATTCATATTCTTACTAGCTTTTGCTATTTCATCTATTGGTATTTTTGATGTAGATTCAAATACAAATGTATTAAATTCATCTATTATTTCTTCTGGATCAAAACCTAAATATTTAGCATAATCAGAAATAATAGTTTTTAATAAAAATTTATCTTTAAAATCTTTATAATTACCATTTTCTATTTCTTCTAATTGAGATACTTTATACTCTAAATCAATTGCAGCTTCTTCTAAGCTAATACCAGTTTTCTCCCTAGCCTCTTTAAACTTTTCTCCTAATTCTTTCATTTATTTCACTCCTTAATTAATAATAATTTTTAATAAGCCATGTTCTGTACTCTAAAAGAGTGTCAAACATTTATCTATGATTACTCATCTTCCTATTTGATTCAATTCTCTCAAGGAAGTTCTCCTACCAAATTTTGGATTTCTCACTTGCGGGGTTTACCAACGTTTCATTCTTTTCTTTTCAAAAAAGATTCGTCACTGTGGCACTTTATGAAAAATAATCCATAGCTAAGCCTTAGGATTATTCTTCGCCGTTAGCATAAAGCTACTATAGGTTATTTATTCCCTATACACAAACACTACTGCCATCGCAGAACAGTGTGAGCATGGACTTTCCTCTACATTACGTTTAAAATGCAGCGTTTGACTAAAAATTATTCATCTTTTTTACCATAAATTATTTTTTCTAGATCAGATATTCTCTTTAATATATCTAGATTAGTGATTTCTTTATCTCTATTTTTATATAATTCTTCTCTTTCGTTAGCTGATCTTAGTTGGTGTTTTAAATCAAGAATCTCTTCATTTAATGAAGCAATTCTATCTTCAAGAGCCTTAACTTTTCTATCATAAGCTTTATAATCACTTATGACTATGTCTAATGCCTTATCAACTTCTTGAGGTCTATATCCTCTAGCATCAATTTTAAAATCCCAGTTTAATAGTGTTTCAGGGGTTAACACAACTTCGTTTTTCAAATTAATCACCTACAAATAATTATATAAATATTAGTCCTTTTTGTCAATTGACTTTCCTGGTTCAATTAATTATTTTTTTTATCATTAAACCTACCAATTAATCAAAAAATATAGTATAATTATTTAAGGTGAATATATGAATTACCCAAATAAAAAAGAACATACAAATAAGACATATATAGAATATGGAAATAGAGGAATGACTTTAGAAAGTGATATTAACAGTTCTAATAGTTACTATTTAGATAATAATATCGCGGTAATATATAAAAAACCTACTCCAATAAAAGCAGTTAAAGTAGATTATTCAAAAAATAAAATAACTGAAGGTTATTATGAAATACCATCTACTACTGATTATAATGGAATATATAAAGGAAAATATATTGACTTTGAAGCAAAAGAAACAAAGTCTAAAACTTCATTCCCAATAAGTAATATCCATAAACACCAAATAAAACATTTAGTAAGAGTTATAGAACATGGAGGTATATCTTTTATCATTATAAGATTTACTATGGTAAATAAAACTTTTTTAATTTTTACTAAAGATTTTATTAGTTATTTTGAAAATAATATTAAAAAATCTATTCCTTTATCTTATATAGAGGAAAAAGGTTATTTAATTAAAGATGGGTATAATCCTGTATTGGATTATTTAAAAATTGTAGATAAATTTATATAGGAGTGTATATTATGATTAAAAAGAAAAATAAAAAGGTAGAAAAAATTGAAAAATTAGAATTAGAAGAAGTAGTATCTGAATTAGATACTAAAGATAAAAAGATTAAAGAAAAGAAAGTAAAACCTAAAAAAGATAAACCAAAACTAAAAATAGATATTAAAAAAATATTTAGAGCTATTATAAGTTTTGTATGGTCACACAAAGTATTTACTATTATCAATATCTTATTCTTAGTTCTAACAATACTTGCTTTTATTAGAAAATTATTATTTGGTTTAGTAGTAATTGTTTTATGGTTATTATTTATAGTAATTTATAGAGTAATTGGAGGTAAAATCGCAAAAGCTAAAAGTGAAATTGCGAATGAAGAAGATATGAAAAAATATAAAAGAAAAAAGAGAAGAATAATAAAATGGTTATTTAATTTTATATTATTAATGATTTTACTAGTGTTAATTGTTTCAATAGTATTTGCTATATATATAGTTATAAATGCTCCTGATTTTGATCCGGAAAACTTATATAGAGCAGAATCATCTATAATATATGATAGAAATGGTAATCAAATAGCTAAAATAGGTCTAGAAAAGAGAAAGAAAGTTACTTATGAAGAATTACCAGAAGTATTAGTAGATGCTATTATAGCAACAGAAGACTCTAGATATTATCAACATAATGGATTTGACTTACCAAGATTTACAAAAGCTGCTATAGGACAAGTAATTAATAAAATTACTGGACGTGGTAATGCTGGTGGTGGTTCTACTATATCAATGCAAGTTGTTAAGAATAACTTTACTGATACAGAACAAACTGTTACAAGAAAATTTACAGATATTTATATTTCTATATTTAAACTAGAAAAGAATTATTCAAAAGAAGAAATTCTTGAATATTATGTTAATACTCCTTTCTTAGGAAATAGTTCTTATGGTGTTGAACAAGCATGCCAAAGTTACTTTGGAAAATCTGTTTCTGATATTAACTTATCAGAAGCTGCTATTATAGCAGGATTATTCCAAGCACCTTCTGCTTATGATCCATATAGATATCCTGAAGAAACTACAGCAAGAAGAGATACTGTTTTATACTTAATGGTAAGACATGGATATATAACTCAAGAAGAAGCTGATTTAGCAAGTTCTATTCCAGTTGAATCATTACTTAGATCTTCTAATCCAGAATCTGGTGCTAATCCATATCAATCATTTATAGATATAGTACTTGATGAAGTAGAAGAAAAGACTAATAAGAGTCCATATACAACAGGTATGAAAATATATACTACTCTTGATACTGGTAAACAAAATGTTTTAAATGATATCATGAATGGTTATACTTGGGAATGGAAAGATGAATATATTCAAGCAGGTGTTGGTGTTATTAGTACACAAACTGGTGAAATATTAGCAATCGGTGGTGGAAGAAACAGAAATGGTGAAAGAATGTTTAACTACGCTACTATGATTAACAAACAAATAGGTTCTACTGCAAAACCATTATTCGATTATGGTCCTGCAATAGAATATAACAACTTCTGTGAATCTACTCCATTCTATGATGGTCCATATACTTATAGTTCTGGTGCTAGATTAAAGAACTGGGATAATGGATATCAAGGTGTTATAACACTTAAAAAAGCCTTAGCAGAATCAAGAAATATACCTGCAGTTAAAGCTTTCCAAGCTGTTGATAATCAAAAGATTAAGGAATTCGTTCTTAATTTAGGAATGACTCCTGAAATAGATAGTGAGGGCGGATTACACGAAGCACATGCACTTGGAGCATTTAATGGTACAAATCCAGTTCAACTTGCTGGTGCATATGCTGCATTTGGTAATGGTGGTTATTATACTAAACCATATTCTGTTTCTAAAATAGAATATATTGATTCTGGTAAAACAGTTAACTTAAAAAATAAAACTTCAAGAGTTATGTCAGACTCTACTGCATATATGATTACTGATACATTATTATATGCTGTTGAAAGTTATGGTAACATTGGTGGTACTGTTTGGGGAGTAAGCCTAGCTGCTAAAACTGGTACTTCAAACTTCTCTGATGCTACAATAGAAGAATATGGATTCCCATATAGTGCGATTAATGACTTATGGACTGCTGGTTATACTCCTGAAGTATCTGTAGCATTATGGTATGGATATGATACTCCAGTACGTGGTTATTATAATACTGGTGGTAATGTAAAGAATAACTTATATAGACAAATAATTAATGGTGTTGTTAATAGAGATGTTAAACAAACATTTGATATTCCTTCTTCAGTAGTTAAAGTAACTGTTGAAAAGGAAACATATCCAGTTCAATTACCTGGAGATAATACTCCTGATGAAATGAAAATAACTGAATATTGTAAGGTTGGTACAGAACCAGGAACTAAATCTATTAGATATAATAGATTAGATAATGTAACTAATTTAGCTGCTAAAGAAAGTGGTAATAAAGTTACACTTACTTGGAAAGCTGCACCAGAGCCAAAACAAACATCATTAGATTATTTCAAAGAATATTATAAAGTTTTATATGCTCAACATATAGAAGAAAAATTTGCAGAAATGCAAGCTGCTAACGGTTCATTTGGTTATGAAATATTAGCACAAAATAATGGTACAGGTGAAACTGAAGTATTAGACTTCACTACATCAACTACTTATACTGTTAATAAAAGTGAATATGATACAACATACTTTGTAAAAACTAAATATCAAAATAATGGTTATACTACAAGTACTGGTGTTTCAGTAGATGTTCAAGGTGACATATCTACTATTAAACCTGAAAACTATGATATAAGTATTGCAGAAAAAACTACTACATTAACTGTAGAACCTAATAGCACTGTTTCTTATGATATATCTACTGATTTAGATTCAATATCAGTAATAGATAAGAATAATAAAGATATAAGTGCTAAATGTAATATTACTACTTCAAAGAGTTGTTCTACTGATGGTTCTTGTACAATAAGTGGTAATACAGTAACTATTAATAAAGTTGGTACTTATAAATTAAATTATACTGTTACTTATAAAGATATAGAACTTGGTATAATTCAAAAGACAATTATAGTAAAAGAAAAATAAGAGTTTAAACTCTTATTTTTTTATTTATTAGTATTATGATAATAATTAAATTCTGCGATACTATTAGATACTTCTTCTAGATCTTCATAATCATTTTCATTTAATATTTCATCTAAATTAAACATTAATTCTTCAATAGAAGTATTATAATTAATATCATATCTTTCTAGGACTTCTATTTCTTTATTTGTAAGATATAGATTATCATTAATTCTATTTAATTTAAGATCTTCATGAGTCTTTTTTACTATATCCTCAATCATTTTCTATCTCCATTAAAGTACCTATTAAAGCAAGTTTGCCATATTCATAAGTCATACTACCTTGTTGATAAGCAATATATGGTTCTCTAAGAGGCCCATCACAAGATAATTCTATTGATGACCCTTGTGTAAATGATCCACTAGCCATAATTACTTCATCAGAATATCCTGGCATTGGACTTGGCATACAAAGTACATGTGAATCTATTGGAGAATTCTTTTGTATACCTTGTACATATTTAATTAACTTGTTTTTATCTTTAAATATAATATTTTGTACTATATCTACTCTTTCTTCATTATATTTAGGTTCTACTTCATACCCTAAACTTTCCATTACTTTACTAGTTAAAACAGCTACTTTTAGGGAAGAAGCAACTACTGAAGGTGCTAAATATAATCCTTGAAGAATAGATCTATTAATACCTAGAGTTGGTCCTACCTCAGATCCTTCTCCAGGAAGAGTTAATCTTTCACCGCATAAATCTATTAAACTCTTTTTACCGACTATATATGCGCCATTTGGAGATATTCCACCTCCAAGGTTTTTAATTAGTGATCCTACTACTAAGTCTGCTCCTACTTCTGTAGGTTCTTTTTTAGTAACAAATTCACAATAACAATTATCTATCATAACAATTATATCTTTATCAATAGATTTAATTAAGTTAATAACTTTTTCTATTTTATCAATAGATATACTTTTTCTTGTGGAATACCCTTTACTTCTTTGAATTTCTATTACTTTTACTTTATTATTTTTAATATATTCCTCTATTTTAGAATAATCAAAATCATTATCTACTAAATCTATTTGATCATATCTAACTCCAAAACTCTTTAATGAAGAATTATTATCTTTAATACCTATTACTTCATGAAGAGTATCATATGGAAGACCACTGATACTTAAAAGTAAATCATTTGGTCTAAGTAGTGCAAATAAAGCCACTGTAAGAGCATGAGAACCAGATATAAACTGAGATCTAACTAAAGCACTTTCACTCTTAAATATGTCTTTAAATACATTCTCAATAGTCTCTCTACCTTTATCATTATATCCATATCCAGTAGTAGAATTAAAATCAGTTTCAGATACTTTATTATCTTTAAATGCTTTTAATACTTTATAACTATTATAAAAACATATATTCTCTATATTAGAATATATATCTTTTAATTCAGATTCTTCTCTATTAACAATTGTTTCTATATCAATCATGGTCTTTCACCACCATCAACTCTTATAATCGAATCATTAATATATGAACAAATAGATATATTATAAATAGCTTCTGCTATTTCTTCTGGTTCAGCAAATCTACCTAGTTTAATCTTAGGAGTTTCTTCATCGACAAGTTCTTGTCCTAATTCTTTATTCATTTCAGTATTAACCCATCCTGGACAAATAGCATTTACTCTTATATTAGGAGCATATTGATCTGCTAAATTATGTGTTAGAGATATTACTCCTGCTTTGGATGCATCATAATCAAGTGATTCAGTATATGTAGTATCTATACCATTAGTACTAGATATATTCATTATTACACCTTTATCCATTATTTTAGCAGTATATTTAGATACTAAGAATGTTCCTATTAAATTAACATCTAATGTTCTTCTGAAATTATCCACAGTCTTATCTTCAAAAGTAGTATCTATAGCAATACCTGCATTATTAACAAGTACATCTACTTTACCAAATACTTCTTTTACTTTATTAACCATTTCTTTAACTTCTTCTTCATTAGATATATCACATTTAATTACTAATGTATTAACTTCTAATTCTTTAGCTAATCTTTCTACTTCTAAAGCTCCTTCTAAATCAGAATTATAATTTATAACAACATCATATCCTTCTTTAGCATACTTTAATATAGTAGCTTTACCTATTCCTTTACTAGAACCAGTTACTAAAACAACTTTATTCATTATTATCATTCCTTTCTTTATCTATCTTGTCTTTTAAATATTGTGCAAAATAGTCATAGTATTTATCTTGTAGTTCTTTTATCTTCCAATCAAATCCTGTGATTGTCCCTCTGCAATCAGGAGATCCACATGTACATTCAAACGAATAATTTTCGTTATCAATAAAAGCATAATCTACTGTTAGTTCTTCATCCTTTTTTATATCTCTCATTGCTACAAATGTAATCTCGCCATGTAGTCCAACATTTGGATTACATGAATGATTTTGATAAAGTTTAATACTTTCTTCTTCCTCTTTATTAGTAGAGCCTAGATAGTATTCATCACTAATGGGGAAATAACTATCACATATTTCTGATGAAAATATTTGATCCTTTGTCAAAATATGACCACCTTTAATAAATACTATTTCGCCCTTTGTTATGTCTTCCTTAGCAAAAATCCCTTTTCCATTAATTGATTCATTTCTTACTTCTACTTTTGGTGACAATCTAGAACTAATCATATATACACCTCAAAAAAATTATACCATAAAAAAAATACTAATATTAGTATTTTTTTATTTATTTACCTTTAAAGTAAAGTTTTCTATCTCTGGCATATCTACACCATATTCTTTAATATATTTATCATGTTCACTAAGCATATTATTACAATAATTAATTAAATTATCTTTATTATCATTATCAATATACTTTAAAGCTGCCATTGCTATATGATATCTATCTATTTCATTTTTAACTCTTTGGTCAAATGAAGTAGTAATTGTGCCTTCTTCTTTATATCCATGGACATGGAAATTATTGTTATATCTCTTATATATTAATTGATGTATTAAATTAGGATATCCATGGAAATTAAATATAACTGGTTTATCAGTAGTAAAATAATTATTAAAATCAAAATCAGTTAATCCATGTGGAGAATTAGTACTTGATTCTAATTTAAATAAATCTACTACTACGATTGTCCTTATTTTTATATTTGGGCAGAATTCTTTTATTAAATTATGTGCAGCGAATAATTCAAGTGTTGGTGTTTCTCCAGAAGATGCAAGTACTATATCAGGATCTTCTTCGCTTAACCAAGGAACTATTATTAATCCATCTGTACATAGTTTAATAGCTTCTTCCTTATTAAACCATTGGAATCTAGGATGTTTAGAAGCTACAATAGTGTTTATATAATCTTTTGTTCTTAAACAATGATCTAATGTACTAATAAGAGTATTAGTATCACAAGGTAGATACATTCTCATTATTTCACTCTTTTTAGAAGTAATATGATTTAAGAATCCAGGATCTTGATGTGTATAACCATTATGATCTTGTTGCCATGCATGTGATGTTAATAATATATTTAAAGATGATATAGATTTTCTAAAATCTAATTCTTTAGATACTTTAATCCATTTTGAATGTTGAGATACCATTGAGTCAACGATTCTTATAAATGCTTCATAACTTGCAAATAATCCATGTCTACCTGTTAAAAGATATCCTTCAAGCATACCTTCACAGACATGTTCTGATAAAAATGAGTCAATTATATTTCCATCATGGCTTAAATTTTCATCTGTATCTAGAATTTCACCATTAAATCTTCTTTTTTCTGTATCAAATATATTAAACAATCTATTTGACATAGCTTCATCAGGACAAAATAGCTTAAAATTATCATTTTTTGCCATAATATCACGTATAAATTTACTAGCTTCTTCAGTATCTTGTTTGATAACCTTTCCAGGAGTATCAAAATCTAACATATATTTATGAAAATCTGGCATATCTAGCTCTTTTAAAAGCATTCCTCCATTGGCATAAGGACTACTTCCCATCCTTTTTTCACCTTTTGGAATGATTGATTTAATATCTTCAAGTAACTTTCCATCTTTATCAAAACAATTTTCTATATGATAACTCTTTAACCAACTTTCAAGAGGAATAATATTCTCTGGATGAGATTCATCCACTAGTAATGGAACTTGATGTGATCTGAATGAACCCTCAACTTTTTTACCATCGACTACTTCTGGTCCAGTCCATCCTTTTAAAGTCTTTAATATTATCATTGGATAAATAGGTCTACTATCATCAGAAGATTCTTTTATATTTTTTATTTTACTTATAACATAGTCCATAGCTAAAGACATATTACTTTGTAATGTATTTATATTATTTCCTTTAACTATAATAGGTTCATATCCATATCCTTTAAATAAATTCTTTAATTCTTCATCACTTATTCTAGAAAGTATTGTAGGATTACTTATTTTATAACCATTTAGATGTAATATTGGTAATACTACACCATCTTTATGTTTGTTTATTATCTTATTTATATGCCATGAAGTAGATAAAGGACCTGTTTCAGCTTCTCCATCCCCAATTACACATGCAGCGATTAAATTAGGATTATCAAGTACTGCACCATAAGCATGAGCAAGACTATATCCTAGTTCTCCACCTTCATTTATAGATCCAGGAACTTCTGGAGAACAATGTGAAGATACTCCCCCTGGGAATGAGAATTGTTTAAATAGTTTTTTCATTCCTTCTTTATCTTGAGTAATATTTGGGTATACTTCAGAATAAGTTCCTTCTAAATAAGTATTAGCAATCATAGCATTTCCACCATGACCTGGTCCAGATATATATATCATATCTAAATTATATTTAACTATTACTCTATTTAAGTGTTCATATATAAAGTTTTGTCCTACAGTAGTACCAAAGTGTCCTACTATTTTCTTTTTTATATCGCTTAATTCTAAAGGTCTTTCAAGTAAAGGATTATCAAGTAAGTATAATTGGCCTACTGTTAAATAATTAGCAGCATCAAAGTATCGATTTAATAAATCTAATTCTTTTTCACTTATCATAACAATCCTCCTTATTCTTTAATATTATTATATACTATTTTTAAATAAAAAAAAAGAAGTATTATTTACTTCCGTTTGTTCTTGCTAGACTAAGATTTCTAATCTTACCACCTTGTCTTGTTTTAATACCCATCATTACTTTATTAGGGGCACCATCAAGTTTACCACAGTGTTTGCAATTTCTTACATAGTAATCTGTTGCTACTATAGCATAAGACATACCTGCGATTGTACCTTCTTTTCGTTTTGTTTCGATTGTTCTCCAACCTGTATACTCGTGGAAACCTTTTACTTCACATGTTTTAACCAACTCAATCCCTCCTTTGATGGCGTATATTATAACATATCAAAACTATTTGTAAATAAAAAAAGAATAATTATTTATTCTTTTTATATTCTATACATACTTTATCTAATTCCTTAATAATTTTTTCTATATCTTCAGGATTAGTTAATCTAGCTCCAGAGGCATATATATGTCCTCCTCCTCCAAATTTTTCTAAAGATGTATTAATAATAGGTCCTCTACTTCTGGCATTAACCTTTATTAAATTATTCTTTTTGTCTTCCGTAAAGAATACCCATACTATTATTTCATTAATATTATTAAAATTACCTATTATATTACCAGTAAGGGCTGTATCTCCACCGAATTTTTGGATTGTTTCATCATCAATGACTATATATCCAAGACCATTTTCAGTTACATTTAAATGTTCTGCTACATAACCATTAAATCTTACATCTACTAGGTTTCTTCTATATAAAGTATCATATAATGGTCTAATAACTAGATCTTGTTCTTCAATTAAATTACCTATTAATTTAAATGTTTTAGGACTAGTATAATCATACATAAATCTATTAGTATCTGTTACTACTCCCATGAATAGTTTTTCAGCAGCTTCTTTGTTCATCTTTAAATCAGTATTATTTACTAATTCTATTAGCATTTGGCATACTGAAGAAGATGATTCATCTACCCATTTTAAGTCTTCAAAACATTCTATTTCTGGATGATGATCTATTTTAATAGTATATTTAAATTCGCTTGGATTAGTTATTCCATCGATTCTAATAGCATTTGGAGTATCTAGGATAATTAATAATGAATCTTTTATTTCTTTTTCATCTAATTTATCCATTTTACCCATATATTTGAATACAGAGGAATATGCTCCTACTACAGATACTTTTTTATTAGGAAAAGTATTAGTTATTATTTCTTTTAAACCTAATGTACTTCCTAAAGCATCTATATCTGCTCCTATATGTCTTGCTATTACTATCTTGTCATGTTCTTTAATTTTTTCATATATTTCATTATATATTTTTTTCATATTTACTCTTTTCTTTTTTACTAAATTATATGTATCTCTTCCCATCATTTATTCTTCGTTAGTAGGTATA
>JAEEGH010010958.1_pt1 | contig 20665 bp, 18 predicted proteins | sample 9134181 | NCBI WGS metagenome assembly JAEEGH01 (sample SAMN16246544, study PRJNA631951) | gut metagenome | biome: gut microbiome; feature: rumen; material: DP-attached | host: Bos | place: Iran: Karaj | collected 2018-10
TAAGGCAGAAGACCTGGTTGGCAGATTTGCAGAATGGATTCGTGAGAAGATCATGGATAATCCATTAGTAATTATCATGGCACTTGTGATTCTTATTCTGATTCTGATGCTTTCCGGCAGTGCCGGTCTTGCAGGAGGAATGCTTGGTTCTTTCAGTGATACTACAATAGCTACTTCTTATACTGCGGATGACGATGAAATCAAAGCTGTAGAGCAGGATTATAAGAGCAAGGAGTCAGATCTGCAGACGCAGGTAAATAACATCCCTACAACACATCCCGGATATGATGAATACCGTTATAACCTGGCTGAAATCAATCATAATCCTTATCAGCTGGCAGCCCTTTTGACAGTACTGTATGAGGATTATACGAAGGAAGAAGTGGAAGCTAAGCTTACAGAAATCTTCAACGCACAATATAAGCTTACGACAAGGGAAGTCGTTGAGACGAGAACCAGGACAGAAACCAGGACCGGTCATTATACAGATGAGCAAGGTAATACGCATTCCTACACTTATACGGTGGAAGTTGAGTATGACTGGCATGTTCTTGTGACAACTCTTACCAACAACACTATGGATTCTGTTGTAAGAAATATGGGACTGACTGAGGATCAGATGAGCCGTTATGAACTTCTGTTAGAAACAAGAGGTAACAAGGCTTATCTCTTTGAGGGAGATCCTTATTCCAATCCCGATCCGGGTGATTACCAGGACTATGATATTCCGCCGGAAGCTCTTACAGATACCAGATTCGCCAACATGATTCGAGAGGCAGAAAAGTATCTTGGTTATCCATATGTGTGGGGAGGAAGCAGTCCAAGTACCAGCTTCGACTGTTCAGGTTTTGTAAGCTACGTCATCAATCACTGTGGTAATGGATGGAGTTATGGTAGACAGACTGCTGATGGACTTCTGAATAATTGCTGCACCAGAGTTTCAAAAGAGGACGCAAAGCCTGGAGATCTTATTTTCTTCCAGGGAACCTATGATACTGCAGGAGCCAGCCACGTAGGAATCTATGTTGGCAATGGCATGATGATTCATTGCGGCAATGTGCGCCCAGAAGGGCGTGAGTAATTGTAGAACGAAAGGAGGATTGAATGGTAACTACCTCAAAGATAGCTTGAGAATCCACCTACCTTACCGAAGATACGAAAGTTGAACGGGAACATAGCACGGTAGGAAAGCGGAAAGTCACCTATAGATAATACGGTGCGACTGAACCGCAAGGAGAAAGTGAATATAAGGGCGAAGCTGCGTTTGTTGAATGTGAGTTCTGAGTATCCGTTCAGTGCGGACGTAGGAAATTTATCTGAAACCTGTGACATGAATTCTATTAAATAGGGTTGCCATTTAATAGGCTATCAAATATTCATGATACGAGTCGGAGAGCCGATGTTAAAGGAACGAAAACACACCCGACAATTCACGAAGACCATTTACTCACGCAAACTGGGGATTACCCCTGCTGAAATGTCTGATAAGGACTATATGTAATGCCTTCATAGGCGATAAATTGCAAGATGATTCAAGCAAGATGACATTGAAAATTCAGCGAGGTAACGGAGCTTCCATAGTAGTTCGAGAATCCTGAACTGACAGGAAAAGCCGTAAAATCGGATGCGGGAAAACCGCTCACATGGCGAAGGGAAGCAGTTTATAACGAATTAAAATCAAAAATTGATTAGGGAGGAATGCCTCATTGAAACCAACAATAGAGATTTTAAGCAATTTACAGAAAAACTCTAGTAGAAATCATGATGAAAAATTTACAAGACTTTACAGGTATTTATTGAGACCAGATATTTATTACGTTGCATACCAACATCTGTATGCTAACAACGGCGCAGATACTAAAGGTATCAATGATGATACAATAGACGGTTTTAGCTCAGATTATATCAATGAAATAATCCAAAAATTAAAAATGGAGTGTTACGAGCCTATGCCCGTTAGAAGAACATATATAAAAAAAGCTAACGGAAAAATGCGACCATTGGGAATACCTACTTTCTCGGACAAGTTGGTCCAAGAGGTAATAAGGATGGTTCTGGAGTCAGTCTATGAGCCGATATTTTCTAATAATTCACATGGCTTTAGGGTAGGGCGGAGTTGCCATACAGCATTGGCACAAATCAAACATGAATTTAATGGTGCCAAATGGTTTATCGAAGGCGACATAAAAGGTTGCTTTGACAACATAAATCATGAGGTTCTCTTAAATGTATTAGGCAAAAAAATCAAAGATGCAAGATTTATACATCTAATCGCAAAATTCTTAAAGGCTGGCTATATGGAAGAATGGAAGTACAACAACACATATAGTGGTTGCCCACAAGGTGGAATTATTTCCCCAATCCTAGCAAATGTTTATCTACATGAACTTGATAAATACGTAGAGGAAATAAAAGCAGACTTTGATAATAAAGCGCCATATACCCTGACGCCACAATATACGAAGCTCATGAGAAAAAGAGCTCAAATAAAAAGAAAAATTGCACGCAGAAGCAAGAACGCTCCAGACAGAGATGGACTCATAGCCGAATACAAAGAAGTTGGTAAGAATATGCGACAAACCCCTGCAAAGGAATGTAATGATAAGAAACTGAAATATGTGCGCTATGCCGACGACTTTATCATTGCAGTAAATGGTAGCAAGGGAGATTGCGAATTACTCAAAGCCAAGTTGACTGAATTTGTAAGCTCTGTTTTGAAAATGGAGTTGAGCCAAGAGAAAACGCTTATCACACACAGTAATGAAAAGGCAAATTTTTTGGGGTATGACATTAGAGTACGCAGAGACCAAACTGTAAAGCCTTGGAAAAACGTAAAGCAAAGAACTCTTAATAATACAGTGGAGCTACTTATACCATTTGATAGGAAAATCAACAAGTTTCTATTTAATAAAGGAATAATAGCGCAAGGGAAAGATGGGAAAATCAAACCCGTGGCAAGGAAGGCATTAACGAGAGAAACAGACCTTGAAATTGTAATGACTTTTGATGCCGAACTTAGAGGAATTTGCAACTACTACTTTCTTGCTAGTAACTATAGGATGCTGAATTTTTTCAGTTATTTAATGGAATATAGTTGCCTTAAAACGTTGGCATGGAAACATAGATGCAAGCTGTCAGCTGTATATGACAAATACAGAACAGGTCAAAAACGTTGGGGGATTCCATACATGACCAAAAATGGGAAAAAAATAAAGTATCTTACTAAGTTCAACGAAATCGATGGCAAGAGGTGTGAGGACGTAAAGCCAGCAATCGTTGGGATACTTGCGAAATCAAGAACCACGATTGATAAGAGATTGATGGCTAATTGTTGTGAACTATGTGGATGTACAGATGCTGAAAAATATGAAGTACATCACGTAAAGAAAGTTAAAAATTTAAAGGGAAAAGAACCTTGGGAGATAGTAATGATAGCCAAAAAAAGGAAAACAATTATTGTTTGCCACAACTGTCATATGAAGATTCATCATGGAAATAAAACTAAGAGTGAAACAAAGTGAAGGAGTTATAAATGGGGAGCCGTGTGCATTGAGAGGTGCAAGCACGGTTCTGCGAGAGGTCTGTGTAAACCTACTTCAGTAATGGAGAAAGGCGACACTTTCCTACTCAACCCTATACAGTACACATCCATTAACACAAGATATTGGGAAAAACATTTTTATTGTTTCGGAAGGCTTCCGTAAAAGGAGGATATATGCTTGAGAGATTAGAAAAATACAAATCAGAACTTGAAAGGGCAAAGGGCAAGCGCGCCGAATGGGATACCAAGGTCAAGGCTCTTGAAAAGAAGGTCTCAGAGGAAGAAAAGACAACCGTCCATGAAATGGTAAAAGCAGCCGATCTTACCCCTGAGGAACTTTCAAGGCTCATTGCCTATTCAAAGAATCATATGCCGGGAGAAACGCCGGTTGAGACAATCGTAAATTTGGAATCAGGAAATTTTGATACGGAGGACAAAAATGATGAAGAACAGATTTAAGCTGCCTGTGCTTGCAGCTTCACTTATGATATGGGCATTTCCTGTGACGGCTTATGCCTATGTTCCGGAAAACGTTGATACATCAGTTATTGATGAAGATAAAGATGCGGTTAAGGATGAGGGAAAAGATATAAATAAAGAGGAAAATGATCACAAGCCACTTACACCTGAGGGTAACACGACAATCGTTGATGATAATGTAAGCAGTGATAATCACAGCAAGCAGTTCATGACGGTAACAACCAAGAACGGAAATATCTTTTATATCATCGTAGACCGCGATAACACTACAGGAACAAACAACGTTCATTTCCTCAATCAGGTGGATGAGAGAGACCTTATGGACCTTCTAAGTGATGAGGAGAAAAAAGAACTTGAAGGTCAAGAAGGTGATGAGATTGAAACTCCCATAGAACCAGTTCAGCAAACTCAGCAACCACAGGATATTGTGGCAACGGAGGAACCTGAACTTGAAGTGGTCAAGGAAAAGAAAAAACCAAATCTTTTACTTGGACTTATTATTGTTCTCGGTCTTGCAGGCGTAGCAGGATTCTACTTCTATAGTAACAGCGAGAGCTTCAAGCGCAGGAAGAACGGAGAAGATCCCGACAGCGACTATGCAGATGATTATATTGATATCCCTGAAGATAAGGAGGAAGAGTAAATGGAGCAGATGACTTTTGATAAGGAGGCGGCAACTCGCCGCTTCATGACAATCGGGAAGAAGATGGGAAACATGGTAAAAGAGCAGGTGAAGAAGCCATCTGTTCTTAAAAAGCTCGATGCCTATAAAGAAGCGGGAGGTGCTTATGGAAGGATTTGACATTGCGGAGAAAAGATTATCCAAGGAAGAAGAGCTTTCTAATGTAGAGGAGAACATTATGGAAGAGCATACTATCTTTTCCAAAAAGAACCATCTTAAAGCAGTGGAGGATGCTATTGAAGGGAATGATAATAATTTCGACGGTATCATCAACAACATGCCGGAGGATGCTCCTTCGGAAGCTACTGTTAAGAAAGCCAAAGAGTACGAGAAGATGATTGAGAAAAAAGCAGAGGTGGTAAAAGTTGCAAAACCGCACAAACAGGATCTCGGTGAGATTGTCAGATGATGAGCTTGAGCGTATGAGGGCAAAGATGGAAGAGGCTGGGATTACGAACATGAGTAAGTACATGCGGAAGATGTTACTCGACGGATACTGCGTGAGAGTAGATACCAAAGATCTTAGAGAGATGGTATATCTAATTCGTATGTGCTCCAATAATCTCAACCAGTACGCAAAGAAAGCGAACGGTCTTGGTGTCATCTGCGTACCGGATATCAAAGATCTGCAACGAAGGTTTGAAGATATCTGGAAAGGCATGCGGGCAATCCTTAAAAAGTTTGCATCCATCAAATAATAATGAAAGTCAGTTCATGGAGACATCCTTGCATTTTAAAATTGCAGGAAATAGACTCAATGCAAATGATGGATTAAGGAGGTTTGACATGTGGATTATGAGATTTCTTTTAAAAATATTGGTGTTACCGTTACTGCTGGTTGTCGATGCGGCAACTCTCATTACGAAGGCATCTATATACGTCGGATGCTATGTCGTTGGCTTTGCTGTATGGTTGTGTGGTATCTTCTGTATTCTTTCAATCATATTTAAGATGATTCCGTGTGCAATCTTCTTTGCGGCGATATTGATAGTCATGTTTGTATGTTTGTTCGCGGCAGCCAATATTCAGCTTTTCTTAGAGTCAGCTCATAGAGTGTTGAAAAGAGTATAAAACTAAATAAATGATATAGACCAAGGGACAGTTTTTCCAAAACGGAAGAGCTGTCCCTGTCTTTTTGAAAGGAGAAGAATATGGCGGCAACAAGGCTTATGGCTCTTCATCAGATTAGGGGAAGAACCATTGCAGAGAGCTTAAAGGAGCGAATGGATTATACAGAAAATGATCTTAAGACTGAGGAGAAAAAGTATATTTCCACATATGGCTGTGATATCGAAACCGCGGATGAAGAGTTTCTGCTTTCTCAATCGCAGTACCACAATGGCGTTAGGGATGTCAGAAGGAAAGAAATAATCGCGTATCAGATCAGGCAATCTTTTAAGCCCGGAGAAGTAACTGCGGATAAAGCAAATGAGATTGGATACGAGCTTGCCATGAGGTTCACCAAGGGAAAATATGCATTCACGGTCTGCACTCACACGGATAAAGCCCATATCCATAACCACATCATCATTAATGCAATTTCTATTGATGGGAAAAAGAAATTCCGAAATTTCTACTTTTCAGGAATTGCGCTTCGAAGAATTTCAGATATTATCTGCTTCGAAAACGGTTTGTCTATCATAAAGAGAACTCCGTACAAAGAGCGAAAAAGCAAAGGCAGATATTCAAGGAAAGGGCATTTCACCGATAAGAGGCTTGAGTTTATTAAGGACATTGAAGCAAAGCTCATGGAAGGAAAAGGCAAAGGATATGTGACATGGGCAAGGCGCTTTAATGCAAAACAGATGGCGAAGACGGTTCTGTTCCTTCAACAACATAAGATTGAATCCTATGAGCAGCTTAAAGAAATGACTGATGAGAGAAGCGGGAGGCTCAAAGAACTTAAGGACTCTATGAAGGAGAAGAAAAAAGAGTTTACGGAGTATGCGGGGATCAATAAAGATATCCATGAGTGCCTGATTGCAAAGCGGAATTTAGAAATGCTGTACCTGCAGGATAAAAGCAAAAATGAAAAAGAGGGACGTGATAAACGTTCCCGAAACTCACGGACAGAGTCTGTGTTGTAAGAGTCGCAAAACGCGTTTGTCGGACAAATGCACTGCTTGCCACAACGAAGCTCCGCCCGAAAAGAAACTTCGGAGCCCTATTGCTTCGAAAAAAAGAACTCAAGGAGGATTAAAGATTATGAAAATCAATGTTAAAGCAAATAAACTTGAAGCAAGCTCAAATAATGTAAGAGGACTTTGTACAGTGATTTTTGGAGATAGCTTTGCAGTAAGAAATATCTCAATCGTAGAAAGCAAGAAAGGCGGCACGTTTGTATCTATGCCAAGCTTCAAAACAAAAACAGTCGATGAGGAAGGAAATCCGATTTTCAAGGATATAGCATTTCCTGTAACTAAGGAGTTTAGAGAAGAGCTCTTTGCGAAGATTAAGGAAAGTTATGAGTCTGGGGAGGTGGTTGAGTTTGAGTGGTAAGAAGATGAAAGCACGAATTGGTAAAAGTTGAAGCGATTAATGGATGAAAAAAACTGGCTGATCTCAAAATGGAACCAGCCAGCTTTTTTTAACTTGAAACTTTGATTTTACCATTTCCGATAGTCGTTACGGCAGTGTGCTTGAATTCTGAAAATGTTTCCTTTAAATTTAAATTGCTCATGAAGCTTGTGGTCAATGATTTTCCAGTAGCTAGAGCTTCTGGGACGACTGTTTCAAAACCATTTTCGCCGCGGACTTCCAATATGAGCTCTTTTCCAGCAGAATATCCTGCTGAAGCCAACATCGCGCCGGCCATACTTCCTGCTACATAAGCAAATGGAATGAACGGGAAGAGCACTTGTAGTAAAGCGCCGGATGACTGTGATGCTATAGCTATTATAATGTCTTGTGCCATTAAATCACCGTATTCGGCTTCTGTAATTTGATTATTAGAAAGTTGATAACCAAATCGTATTGCATCTATGACGAGGACAGTTAGAGTACCGATTGTTTCCGAAGCAATGTTTGTATATGCAGCTCCAAATTTTCCAGATTGAAAAGCTATAACAAGAGCACTACTAACTGAGCCTTCAACGAATCCTTCTGATCCGGCAAGAACACCTTCGATGCCAGTTTCTTTTATTTTTGTTTCGTCGATTTTCCTATTTTTAGCTGCATCAACAAGAATGGCATATACATCGGGACCAATTGCAAATGCTGTGCTAATAATTGCTGCTTGTGTTCCTGAACTGATTGCCTGTTTCAAAATATATTTCGGAGTTATAAGTTGTGAAGGGGTAATTCCAAAGTCTGCTAAATCTAAATCTTTTCCGTCTCGTGTCAATTCAACGAGTTGGCGAGCTTCATTTTCTGTTAGTGGTCTTGATTTTGTGCCATCGGGAGCTTCTATTCTTGCTGCGAGAGAATCCAATGATTCTTGCAATTCTGGAGAAAATTTTTGCCTTAATGCGTTATCGCTGGTATTAATTTTTGCTTTTTTCTTTTTTAAGTATTCACGTGCATCATCAAGTTGATCTGATGGAATAAGCTTTCCCTGACTTGAATAAAGTGAATCATAAAGAGAATCAAGATTTTTACCGTACTGATCAAGATATTCTTTTTCATTCATTGGCGTTTCGCCATTACGTTTTGCATGCGAACAATATTCTTGATAATCTTCGTAGAATGTTTTTGCTTGAGCTTTAGCACTTGATTCAGCGTCTTTATAATATTTTAAACTGTAATCCTGCTTATAATCTTTTCCGGATACTACAACATCTGCTGAAGCTTTTGCGTTCGAGTCGGGCCTTGTAGCTTTGAACTCTGATCCATTTAAAGCGGCTTCAAGATTAAAACTGTCGGTATGCCATATTTCGGCAGCAAATCCAGCGTCTTGAGCAATGGTTCTATTGCTGTTTACTTTTTGGAGAAGTTCACTATGCATGTTTTTTGAAGTATTAGAAATTGTCGATTGCACAGTATCTACATACGCTTTGCCTTTTAAAGATGCAATTGCGGTTCCGGTGTATTTCGAAGCATAATCCCATCCTGATTTGAATTTTTCTGTATTAATATTTGAAACGTAGTTTATTATGTTATCGCTGAGATTTTTGGTTGCAGAAGTTGCTGAATTGTATGCTTTGTTTGCACTTTCAGAAATCGCTGCACCTGTTTCAGATGCTTTATTTTTTGCATTGTTAGCACCTTCTTTAGCAGCGTTTCCAATATTATTCGTTTTATCTTTTATGATTGTTCCGGCAGTTTCTGTGTTTTCATTGATTGTTTTTTCTGCTTTATCGACAGCTTCTTTTGCGGCCTGTCCGGCTTTTTCTGCAGTGTCTTTTGCGGTTTGTCCAGCTTTTTGGGCATTATCAATTAAAGAACTGCCGGAAGTTTTGATTTTCTCCAGTCCGGTAGCGTGAATTGAAATAGAAGTGTACGGCAACGTTATTGTTTGTACTGCTATTAGAATTGTTGTTGTAAAAACAATAATTTTCTTCATATCACTATTCCTCACAAAGAACTAATGGATACATTGTAATAATAGCATGTTGAGCTATATGGGATTCTTAAGAAAAAGGGAGTTTTATGAAAAAACTGTAAATAAAATTTGGCGTTAAATCCTGTTTGAATATCTAAATAAAATCACTAAATATCTGAATATAATAATGTTTGTTGACCATAGCTGGAATGGGGATTATCATTCAAATTGTCAAATCAATGTGCGCACATCATTAAACGATGAATCGATTGAAAAGGAGCTGACAAAAATGAAGTGTTACAAATGTAAGCACTGTCGTTACCGTGGTACAAGATATTACTGCAGCAAAGATAGAAAGTGGATTAGTAGTGAGAATTATTACACTATGAAAACCATTGCATGTAGTGAGAATCTTAAAAAAGATGAGTTGGTTGGTGACTATGTTCTTTTAAAACTAAGTTGAAACGAGATGCACTGAGATTTGGAGGATGTTTAAAAATGGAATTACACATTAGTTCAAATGATTTTGATTTTATTACAGATATTTTTGAAGAAGCATATGAGCGAATGGAAGACGTTAGAGGTTACTGCTCTTTAAGTGGAACTAACAAAGAGGGTAAACACTATTTTGGAGTAAATGTAGAAGGGAAAGATTTCTCAAAAAAAATGAGAATACCGGTTTCTTTTGGACAGATGCTAGACATGATGAAGCATGTTGGTCCAAATACGATTTACTTTAAAAGAGATGACTGGGAAGGAAATCACGAAGCAGTATTTATGGATGATTTCTGTGGAGTTCATATTATCAGCAAGAGCTTTTTTAGTGATATATGTCAGGGAGAAGGCTGGGTTGATGCTTATACTAAGCTTTATACAGAAAGCATTCCCTATATACCAAACTATGAGGATATGTTTGAACATGGATGGTACATATACAAAATTAAAAACCACGTTGTTACGCAGGATGATATGTACAAAGAATGCGATGATGACGATGAGGTTTTTGAAAATCATTAAGAGTATGAAGGTGGCGATGATGAAATGGTAGATTATGGCGGCTATTCATTCTAATCTATACATAAAGAAGTTGGGACTAAGGAGAGAGACAAATGTATCAAATCTGTGATGTATTAACAGGAGAACATCTATCAAGAAAAAACGATGATGACATGGTCAGGGTAGAAAAGATAGCAAAGGTGAAGGTAGATAAAGAAAAAAAAGAAATCTATGAATTAACTACGCAAGCATATGGCTTTTCTAAGAAAGGGAACATTGAGAATATAGAGGATATTACTGCTGATTGGAAAAACTATTTGTTTGCAGGTGAAAAATCTAAGGATGGCAGCTTGTTTGCAGTAAGGTTTGCCATAAGAGGCGCGGAAGGGGCGTTAACAGTTAGTGTTGCTACTAAGATGTTTGCAAGTGTTCTCAAAATGACAGATGAGGCAGTTTGGTTCCAAACCGGAATACATGGATCACTAAACTCTCTTTCTAAGAATATCAAGAGATTTCAGAACGAGGGGGTGGATGTTTTTGGTATTGTGATTCTTACATATGATGCTAATAGGAATGTACTTAAAGCATTTCCTTCTTCCCTTGGAGAACTGCTTATTAAGATAGAAATAATAAGGAATGGTGGAGGGAGAGGTCTAAAGACAGTTGATCCGGTATTTGATTATAAAGGAAAAACTTTGTCAGATTCCAAGAACGTTAGTAAGAAAACACATGACAAGACGGACTTAGATGTAGCAAGATGGGAAGACATCAAAAAATGTTTTCCAAAAGAAACAAAAAAAATGATAGATTACGCAGAGCTATTGGCTGAAGAAATGTATAAGTGTAAAGAACAGATAGATTTGAATGTAAAGAACAGCATTAGTAAAGAAGCGTACGACATGGCACAAGACCTTCTTGAACAGTCAAAGTATTTGCAAGAACGTTTGGATGTTGTAAAAAGCCTGATTGAAAAATAATAGATTAAGAAGAAAAGTTTGGATATTGGTTTAAGGAGAGATATAGCAAATGATTAAGTGGAGTTTTCCATCTAGAGGTGATGGTGATATTGAGGGTTTTTCAAATCCAGCATTAGAGTGGTTTAAGGGGAATCCTTTATGTGCATTGGCAAGGGAGGTATGCCAGAATTCGCTTGACGCACAATATGATGACAACAAACCTGTAGATGTAGTCTTTTCTAAGACTTTAGTGGATACATATAGTTTTCCAGGAATGGAAGAGTTGGGAGATATTTTGCATAAATGCAGAGATTTTTGGCGAGTTAAGGGGAATGAAAAGACTATGGGTTTTCTTGATAATGCACAGAAAGATTTAAAAGGAAACAAAATTAGTGTGTTAAGAATCAGCGATTACAATACTACGGGACTTGAGGGAGCCTATGATGTTGATTCGATGTCATCATGGACTGGACTTGTCAAAGGAAGTGCTTTTTCTGCTAAGGGAGGTAATACTACAGCGGCAGGAAGTTATGGAATTGGAAAGGCTGCTCCGTTTATTAACTCAAAATATCAAATAGTTTTTTATAGAACACAGAATCTCCAGGGAGAAAAAGCTGTTCAGGGCGTAGCACATCTTATGGCTTTTAGAGATGAATCATATGGTGATAAGGATCCCGTCAGAAGATCAGTTGGATACTATGGTGATGCTGAAACGAGATCCCCAATAGAAAAGATTGAAGAACTTGACCAGATAGATCTTAGATCAAAACCAGGTACAGATCTTTTTATTCCAGGATTCATATCGGTTATAGATGGAGACAATGATTGGAAAGAACAGATGATCGGTGAAATTCTGGAAAATTTTCTCATGTCTGTGGAATATAACAATCTCAGCATTAATATTGATGGGATTAAGGTAGATAGGAATGCACTTAAATACATAGTTGGACGATATGCAAAATACGCCAAAAATGCGGTTTCATTTAATAAGATACTGCAGTGCACGGACGATAGTGTTGTGGAAGAGACTATGAATTTCCACGGTTTAGGAACACTTCGATTAAGGCTCATGTATGCCAATGATCTTAATAGAAAAATTCTCATCGTAAGAAAATCAGGAATGAAGATTGCAGAAATAAGAAATCTTCCTAAAGGCATTTCGTATACAGGTATTCTTGAGTTACAAGGTGAGAAACTTAATGAATACTTCAGAAATATGGAGAATCCAACTCATGATAAGTGGGAACCCAAAAGACATCCTTATCCAGAAGGTGCAAAGAGATATAAAAATGAGCTTGAAGAATGGGTAAGAGACACTATTAAAAGAAAAATAGAAGATATGTCTGGTGCAGAATCATTAATAGATACTGGAAATATGTTTAGTTTTTCTGGTGACTCAAAAGAAAGTCTTACAAATGACGACGCTCCTCAGAATGAAAATGTTGTGGATACAACTAAGTCTGTTGAAGTGGTTATGGGAAAAACCAGAAAGAGTAGCAAAAATACTAAGGAAGGTGAAGATAATAACGTTGGTCGTGGAAATAATATAACAAAGGGAATGGTAGATAACTATGGGACATTGATGGGACATTGTAATGGAAAAGGCAAACGGCCTGAGAATGCAACGGGTAAGAAGGGCGCTGCTGTCAGCGGAGGTCCAGCTAACATGTACACTGGGATGAGTAAGATTTCTGTACGTGCAAGAGTTATTAGTGCCGGAAATGGCGTTAATAAGCTGATTTTTACTCCTTCTGATGGAATGAAAAATGGAGAAATACGTTTGGTTGCAACTGGTGAGAACGGCAAGTCTATGCCGCTTAACATAGATAGCATCATTGATGCATCTCATGAGACATGTATGAAGAATGGAAAGATAGTAATTAAGAATGTTGAGCCGAACGACAAAGTTGTTATTTCCTTCAGGGTACATGGTAAACAAACATATGCGATGGGGGTAGAAGTAAATGGAAATTAAGAATAGACTTTTCCCATATCCTGTTTTGTCTGTAGATAGTGATGACTACAGTGATAGCGAGTTTAATGTGACTGCAGAGGTTGTTGAGCAAAATATCAACAATATTGTACTGAAGTTCAATATTGATCTGAATAATAAAGGTATGAAAAGGCTTGTAGATAAGGGATTAGCAGAGTATGTGATTCATATAGAATGCTCAACAACTGCATTTAGGACAACAATTCATACGTTCTCACAAGAAGAAAATTACAGGATATCAAATGGTAAGGTTAATGGTGAAGTAACTTTATTAGGAATGGTTGTTTCAAGGGATGAAATTCCGCATTTTAATAATGTTTTATTAAATCCAGATTATGACGAAGCGGATATAACAATACCTAAAGCAGCTATTATGGCTTATTGCAATATGCCCAAGCTGAGAATTCATAAGAATTATGAGGAATTGGCAAATGCTGAGTCACTATTTAGTATTGTTAAAAGGAATACCTTTGATGAATACGAAGAAAAACCAATCACTTTTGATTTTGATACAGATAGAATAAAGATTACAGTTGATGAAGCTGTTTATAGAGTATATCTGCAGTATAAGGATAATGTCAAGATGCAACCATTAGTATATTCGTTGTTGCTTTTACCAGCTCTTGTAGATGTGCTAGATGCATTGCGTGCCCAAGGGATAGAGGATTACGAGGGCAAAAGATGGTTTGTAACATTTGATAAGATGTTTGAGATTAGTGGTAAAGATTTTGTCGATGATGTGATCTATGGTGAAAAGACTATTATTGAGGTTGCGCAGGACATGCTTAGATTACCTATTGGAAAGGCTTTTACATGCATACCTGAGCTGTTGGGAGATGGTGAAGAATGAAATTATACTTTATGAAACAAGATGCATTGGATTTTTTTAAAACCAATATGGATAGGTTGTATGTTTTCTATTATCAAGAAAGCACGAATGACTGGATGGCACGTGAATATGGTGATGATCCATTTTCATTTTTCATGGAAGTGCCAGATTTTGAATTGTCCAATGTGAATGATATGAGTATTGGCGAGGCAGACTTTAATAATTGTAAGATTCTTTATGATAATTTGAGAAATGTTAGTGAGTCCCAGAGCTCAGATGAAAGACTTTGGGCAGGGCTCTGCAATAGTACATTTTATAGTTATGTACGTTCGCGTTATGGCTATGATAACCTTGAACTTAAAAAGAAAAAATCAGATGTCAGCGCTATCATAAGCAGGTTTTATTTTAAAGGAGCTTCAAGAAGTGGTTTCTACAGAAATGTGTTAGCAAAATGCTGGTGGGTTGGCCGATCAACATATGATAAGGACAACATTGATAACCATTACGAAAAGTTAGATGCAATTGGAGCGAATGACTTAACGACTAAGATAAGCGATATCTTTTATAGTAATACGTTTGCTTCTAGTCCAATTATTATTGCTGGTATTTGCGATATGCTTAAGTATTTCAAGGAAAAAGGCCAAGTTCTAGATGAAAAACTTCATGTAAGAGCGGCAATGCAATATTTAAATGCTGTAGGAGGAGCTACTTTACTGGATGTCTTGTCGAGAGAAACTATTTCGCAGATTCTTATTGATTATATATAATCAATTTTAAGAGGAGATGACACTGATATAACCAATAACGAGGAGGAAGATGAATTGGTGGAGATACTTGAAGATTAAGTTGCCTTGAAAATACATCGAAGGCGGGGTGATCATAAAATGATCGATAAGCCGCTTTAATTATGCGCTGTGCAGCCAATAGTAGAAAGTTTAATGTCATATAAACTATATATTTAATGGTGTAGGAAAAGACTGGTTTACGTTGTAAGCATTAGCATAAAAGAATAAAATATATATGTTGAAGTATCATTTTTACGTAGGTCTTCATCAAGTACATAATATCAGCTGAATGTGCAGCAAAATGGGGGATTCTCCGAGAAGAGTAGCTATTTACTGCAAAGAAGGAGCTGTGATTCGTGGGAGAATGTGGTTGATCCATGAAAAAGCAAAAAACAAAGAATCCTAGAATTGGTGGTAAAAATAATCTTAATTGAAAGGTACAAATATGCCTATAAAGATTTGGCCTAAGGAATTTGAGAAAAAGGAGCATATTAACGCGGCGGAGCGATTTCTTCTAAGAAATGCTATGCGAAATTTTAAAGAAGGATGCTTTGTTGTTGGAATAGATCCTGTCGGATTTGCTACAGATTTGATTCATATGGGAATGTACATTAAGCCCAATGAGGGGCTTATTACTTTTTCTATTGTACAAGGAAAGATGGACCCAGTTAGTGTGGCACAGTATACCTTGATGGAAAAATCTATTGAAGCTGCAGTTTATGGCAGACTTTTAAATTCCAAATTGCTTATAGTTAAAAATGGTGAAAAGAAAGAACTTAAGTTCCCATATAAGCATATTTTTATTTTTCCAGAGGAAGATATTCCGGTTACCTCATGCGACGAGAAAACTTTGATCGATTTTGAATCATTTTCAGCTGTTAGATTCTTTATTCCAACAACATCCAAAACGCGTCCAAAGTTATTGAAGGATTTAAAACTTTTTGCAGATGTAAGAATGCCGTATGATTCTAATTTCACTGAAATTAGTGACGCAGAGTGTTTGGCAATATTTGAACGTCTTGCTCCTGAATATACAGTAGTCCTAAAAGAAAAAGATGAGGTTACTGTTGCTGAGACAGATGACGATTTGCCTTATGAAAGTGAAGAAATAAGTGGTAATGAGGTTGAGTACAGAACATTTTATTTGGATGACTACCAGGTTGCTCAAATAAATGAGATGGGACGTGGCCATCGAGTGATTCTTGCTAACGCCGGAGCAGGAAAAAGCGTATTACTTTTATCAAAGGCGTTTAAATATGCAAGTATGTATAAAGATAAGAATATTTTATTAACTTGTTACAACAGTAATCTTGCAGATGCCTATAGATTTAAAAAGAATTGTGCCGGGTTAAATAGTGATTCCCATAGAAAACTATATGTGTTGACACTTCATAAATTAGTTGAAAAGCTCTTTAAGGAGCAGCATGTAGGCACTCCAATCAATGGATTTGCTACTGATGAACAGATCCAAGAGTGTCTTGATTTGATTAGGAGTGGACGGATAAAGATTAGATTTAGAGCAATCTTTATTGATGAGGTTCAGATATTTACGCCATTATATCTTGAATTATGTTATGCACTTCTTGATAAAACTGATGACGCTTTATTCCTGATGGCAGGAGACCTTAATCAGACAGTACGTAATCAGAGCCGAAGAGGGGATGCTCCTTGGAAAAAGATTGATGATGGAAGTCTCGACTTTACTGGCCGAGTTAAGTATATAGAAAAGAACTATAGAAATAGTCCAGAGATAAGCGCCTTTTTGAATAGAATGCTTGTTTATATGAATAGCTTTTTGAGCAAGCTGAAAATGATCAATATTGATGAGTTTGAATATGATCTCTTTGAAAAAGGTGTTAGTAATAACGTTGCCCTGAAGATAAAGACAGCAGTTGCAAGAAGTGTTATTCAAACGGAGACAATAAATGCAATTAAGGAAATAGCTACAAAGTATCACATTGGCTATTCTGAAATGGCAGTGCTATATCCGGTTAAAGGCAATAAGGCGCTTAACTATCATATTCAGTATTGGATAACAACTGCTTTAGATAAAGAGAGAATTCCTTATTCTATTATTTCAACTACAGAGGATGGTCAGAAATCAACGTACAGCGGTGCAAATGGGTTAGTTATTTCTTCTATCGATTCTTCTCTGGGCTTGGATTTTAGGGCAGTTATTCTGACAGGACTTTATCCTTATACTTTTGTGTTTGACAAGGATAAACACAGGAAGAAGCTGAGCAATTGGGATGTTATAGAGTCTTTACCTGACGAGGATAAAGAGACTGCTCAGATACAGATGAGAAAGCTATATACAGCCTGTTCTAGAGCTCGAGAAGTACTGTATATTTTAAGCGATGTTGAAAAAGGAACAGTTATAGACGACATTATTAGGAGTGGAGAAAAGAAATGAATGATTACAACGCATTAGCAATGTTTCTTACTGATAAATATGTCAATCGTATATCTGGCAGAGACTTCCCTGAGCGAATAGTAGGAGAAGAACCTGAAAAAACAGTTATGGCTGGAACTATGGCTGAAGGGAGAAATGATGAGGCTTTTGAGGGGGGATACGTAGAAGATATTTCAAAGCAATTTGAGAGTATCCCATCTATAAGTTTGTCTTTTCATATAGATAAAAATTCCGCTGGAAGCTTACACGTTATCCCACGGGGACTGCTTTTTTATACAGTTTTGCCAACATATGAAGAAGTTAAAGATTATATTTTGAGAGTTCAATCAGAGAGAGATCATGTGGTTTATGAGTCTGTATTGGAATTGAAGGATAAATATCCGGATACACATTTTTCACTCCCACAGGTTTACAAAAAGGTTGAGATAGAAAAGGTGATGAAAGATGGTATTGAAATACCATTATCAGAAGTTGTTTGTGGAAAAAGGCACCTAGAGGATTTAATTAATGAAAGACTTAACTCGATAACAGATGAAATTGCAAAAGAAATATGTATTTTACCTGATTCGGATATTTATTTTTCTGATCTTGTTGACAAAGAGCATTTTGAATTGAAGTGTGTCGCTAAAGCGGAATCGATTAATGTACATTGGGCCATAGATATTTACGAAATTATTTCTGAAGACAATGGCGACTACTATTTTACTTATCAGATGGTTAATAGGACTGTTAAGCCAGATAGACAGAACATTGGATATTTAACCAAAATCTTTGATGCTGGGATTACCATTTCTGCAGATTATGGGATTAAATTCAAAGAAATACCCATGAGGTACTTTAAAACTGGCTTCAAGAAAAAAAATCCAGTATATGCGGTTGCTGAAAATGCGTCCGTAGAATTTAAAGAGAAAGATAATAAATTAGAATCTATTAACGTTCCAAGGTATTACCAAAAGAGAACAATTACCATAAATAAGTATAGCTCATATACAAAGTTTGACGCACTTATTTCAGATCCGGTAAAAAATCTTAATTATATATTGGCTGAGCTAAAGAAGGACTATCAGAATTGCCAAGACGAATTTGAAGATGTAAATGGTTTAACAGATATTGCACGTACAAACTACAAAGTGGCACTTTCTGATTATGAAAATGAAATCAAACGTTTTGAATACGGTATTCAGCAGATTGAATATAATGATTGGGTAAAACGTGCATTCATTCTCATGAATAAGACATTTTATACAAAACTGGATTCTGATTCACACCCCATAGAAGGATGGCGTTTATTCCAGATTGTATTTATAGTGTCAATGATCTGTGAGGTTATTCGTGGAGAGTATAAAGATGATACTGATCAGGGATTAATTAATGCTGATAATGATATTGCTAATTTACTATATTTCCCTACGGGTGGAGGTAAAACGGAAGCGTTTCTTGGAATTACTGTTTTTAACATGTTCTTTGATCGCTTACGAGGCAAGGATGAGGGGGTGACAGCTATTTTAAAATATCCTCTTCGATTGCTTGCGGTTCAGCAGCTAGAGCGTGTTCTTGCTATTGTTATGAAGGCGAATATTGTTAGAGAACAGGATAGCCAGCTAAAAGATACAAAACTGTTTTCACTGGGATTCTATGTTGGTCAAGCAAATACTCCCAACAAAATAAAACCTAATGAAACTTTGAGTAGTAGAGGAAATCAGAATGCCAGCAAACAGCTAATTCTTGAAAGTGATCAGGATACATTAAACGAATACTATCGCTTTATTGATACTTGTCCTGTATGTGCCGAAAAGAAGATTAATGTTAAATTCAACCAAGAGGGGTGGAGATTAGAGCACATTTGTGACAATCCAAATTGTAAGGTACACGCACTACCTTTGTATATAGTGGATAGCGAGATTTATAGATATTTGCCGTCTGTTATTGTAAGCACAATTGACAAGATGGCAATGGTTGGAACAACAGATGAGTTCAAGATGCTGTTTGGACAGGTGAAAAACAGATGTAGAATACATGGCTTTACAAGTGGAACAAAGTGCTTATGTCAAAATGCAGGATGTAAGAGCTCTTTAGATAGTGTTGGATTATTAAAAGATCCCATTCCTACGTTGTTTATCCAGGACGAACTGCATTTGGTTAAGGAGAGTTTAGGGACATTTGACTCTCATTATGAGTCTTTCCTGAAATACTATGCTGAAAATCTTGTTCCAGAGCAGCAACGCAAGAAAATACGGTATGTTGGTGCCACAGCTACCATTTCTATGTATGAAGAGCATTTGAATCATCTTTATCATATGAATGGAAGAAGATTCCCTTGTGAGTATCCATCTATGCAGAATAATAGGAACTTTTATTCTAAAACAGATGAAGTTGATATTACTCGTATTATTTTGGGCTATGTTCCATATGGCAGGTCTATTACTGATAGTGTTTGGCAATCAGTTCTTACAATGAGAGTAATTGTATATGACATTATGACTCATTTGGATCATTATCATGCAATATTAAGGGATGGGTATGGGTTTAATGGAACAAAGGAAGAGTTAAATGAAAAGCTATATGATTACTGGATTGAGCTTGTATACAATAAGGTTAAAAATGATGTAAATAACCTTTATAATGCGTTTCAAAATCAGGCAAATAACTATTTAGAAGATAAGGGTATTCCGAAATATTATCCTGAATCTATGACTAGCGATACAGATTTTCAGAGTGTTAGAAAGACATTATTTGAGATTCAGGAAAATCGTAGGAACTTGGAAAGCAAAAATCTTCTTTTGGCAACGAGCACTATTTCGCATGGCGTGGATGAAGATTCATTTAATGTAATGTATTTCTTTGGCATACCAAATAATAATGCGGAATATATTCAGGCGTATTCTAGAACAGGAAGAAGGTTTACAGGTATAGTAATGGACCTTATTCGACTTACTAGAGTAAGAGACAGATCGTACTTAAAGAACTTTGTGATATTCCATCAGAATAAAGATGATTTGGTAGAGCCAGTTCCCATCAATAGATGGGCTAAGAATGCAGTATATTGCACACTGCCGGGATTGCTTGTTGCGACATTGTACCAGTATTATGCACCAAAGCTAAATATCGAAAATGTATATTCAGTCAATTCTTGGAAAAAGGCCTTCGAAAATGATGACATAGATCCTAAAGAAGTTGCTAATATCCTGATTGACGTATATGGATGTAATGACAGTGAGAAAATGTCAAGTGTTTATCGTGATGCCATCGTAGACGAAGTTCTTTACATTTGTAATGGATTAAAAACATATACACCTGGTCCAAATGAATTTTTATCAGATGGTATATCCAGATATTCACATGGTAATAAAAAACCAATGAGAAGTTTAAGAGATACAGAAGAACAAGTTTCTGTAAGAATTGATTGAGAAAGGGGAAAACTAAATGAGCACAACAATGTCAAGAAGTAAGAGCCAGGCCGTATATAGTTTTCTTCCGCATATGTGGGTGGCGAGCCGTGGCGATGGACCT
>JAEEGH010010959.1_pt1 | contig 20664 bp, 19 predicted proteins | sample 9134181 | NCBI WGS metagenome assembly JAEEGH01 (sample SAMN16246544, study PRJNA631951) | gut metagenome | biome: gut microbiome; feature: rumen; material: DP-attached | host: Bos | place: Iran: Karaj | collected 2018-10
AATATGCGTTGGCACCATGCTTTCTGAAATAATGCTTATCCTGAAGCTCCTGAGGAGCCGAGATTACTTCATGATTTATCTGTTCGGTAAAGAGTGCCATCTTGGCAACTTCCTCAAGTACAACCGCATTATGAACTGCGTTGTTGGCATCCTTGCCCCAAGCGAAAGGTCCGTGGTTCTTGCAGAGAACTGCGGGAACCGCTTCGGGATCGATATTCATTCTTTTAAATTCATCTACTATAAGCTTTCCTGTATTAAGTTCGTATGCTTCGTCAATCTCTTCCTTGGTAAGATTTCTTACGCAGGGGATACTTCCGTAAAAGTAATCCGCATGGGTTGTACCATAACAGGGAATATCTCTTCCGGACTGTGCGAAGCTTGTTGCATACGTTGAATGCGTATGTACGACTCCGCCGATTTCAGGGAATCCCTTGTAGAGTTCCAGATGTGTGGGTGTATCGCTTGAAGGATTTAATCTTCCTTCAACCACATTACCCTCAAGATCCACAACGACCATATCTTCGGGCTTCATCACATCGTAGTCAACTCCCGAAGGCTTAATTACGAAAAGACCCTTTTCTCTGTCTATCGCACTTACGTTTCCCCAGGTAAATGTTACAAGTCCGTGCTTTGGAAGAAGCATGTTTGCTTCGTATACCTTTTGTTTTAATTCTTCAAGCATTGTTTTAATCCTTTCTGTATCGGTGAAAGTTTCGCCAATATATTTCGTTTTCAAGCCCTGCGGAAGGATTCGCCCTGGCAAACTTTTGCCAGATAAATTACAGGTTTTCAACTGCTGCCTTTTCGACTGCGATGGCTTTTTTGTATTTTACGATGAATGCATCAAAGCCTTCGACATCCTTGGCTTCGGGAGCGCATTTCTCGCATTTGGTGTTGTTGAATATATTGTTGTTTAAGTAATCGCTTAAGGAAAGTCCGTTCTTCTTATCCATGTAAGCAGCAAGGAGTGCGATACCCCAGGCGCCGCCTTCGGAAGCGGTTTCCATTACGGATACGGGTGCGTTGATGGCTGCTGCCGCAATCTTGGTGCCGACACCTTTGGTCTTAAAGTATCCGCCGTGTCCGTACATTTCGTCAACCTTTACGCCTTCTTCCTTGAGCATAAGATCAAGGCCTATCTTAAGTGCTGCCATTGCGGAGTAAAGATTTGCTCTCATAAGATTGGCAAGACTTAATTTATCCTCTGCTTTTCTTGCAAGAAGCAGAGCACCGTCTTCAAAACCGGTTACGGGTTCGCCGGAGAGATAGTTAAAGAGTGTAAGTCCGCCGCAGTCTGCGTCACCTTCGAGGGCTACGGAATAAAGCTTTGTATAGAGCTCGTTCATATCGACGGGAGCACCCATTAACTCCTGGAACTCCTTAAATACCTTAACCCAGTTGTTAATCTCGGAAGTACAGTTGTTGCAGTGAACCATTCCGACAAGTGCACCGTCGGGTGTGGTTACAAGGTCGATTTCGGGATAAACCTTGGATAAATCTTTTTCAAGAACTACCATCGCAAATACTGATGTACCTGCGGAAATATTACCTGTTCTTACCTTAACGGAGTTGGTTGCAACCATACCTGTTCCCGCATCGCCTTCGGGAGGACAGAGGGGAATGCCTGCCTTTAAGTTTCCGCTCTCATCGAGAAGTGCTGCGCCTTCTGCGGTAAGAATGCCTGCATTTTCGCCTGCGCTTAAAACCTCGGGAAGTAAATCCTTAAGGCCTTTTGACAAAGCAGTGTCTTTTGCAAGAGCATCGAATTTGGCAATCATGTTTTCATCATATGTTCCCGTTTTCATGTCAATAGGGAACATACCTGATGCATCGCCCACGCCAAGAACTTTTCTGCCGGTTAATTTGTAGTGAACAAAGCCTGCAAGAGTAGTGAAGAAGTCAATATCTTTTACGTGTTCTTCTTTGTTTAACATTGCCTGATAAAGATGGGAAATGCTCCATCTCTGAGGAATGTTGTAATTGAATTCTTTGGTAAGGATCTCTGCTGCCTCGCCCGTTATCGTATTTCTCCATGTTCTGAAAGGAACGAGGAGTTTATCTGTAGCATCAAATGCAAGATATCCGTGCATCATGGCAGAGATACCGATTCCCGCAAACGAAGTTACAGCTATGCCGTATTTTTCTTTTATGTCCTTGGCCATATCCGAATAGCAGGCCTTTAATCCTGCGAAAATTTCTTCTTCGGAATAAGTCCATATGCCGTCTTTTAAACTGTTTTCCCAGCCGAATCCGCCGATAGCGAGAACTTCGCCCGCTTCGTCGCATACTACTGCCTTGATTCTCGTCGAACCGAATTCGATTCCAAGATATGCCTTGCCAGCCTCAATTAATTCTTTTGCTCCCATAAAGTACCTCCGTTTATGTGAAATTTAATATACTATCATGTCTCTGCCGTTCTGTTTGCCGAGATACAGTTTCTCGTCCGCATCTTTTATGTTGTCTTCAAAAGATTTCGAATAATCATATTCCGTCAGACCGTAAGTCATTTTTACCCTGACTTCCTCTTTGCCGTGGGTGAGTACCTTTTCTTTTACGGCATCTCTAATGTGCGAAAGTTTGATATATGCATCGTCTCCGTTTAAGTCCGCGAAAACGATTAAAAACTCTTCGCCGCCCCATCTTGCCACGAATCCGTATTCCTCGGTTTCTTTTTTGAGGACTTCGGAAATAGCCACCAAAACGGTATCGCCGAAATCATGTCCGTAGGAGTCGTTGATTTTTTTGAAGAAATCTATATCTCCGATGCAGATGCTCATCACGCGTCTCTGCAATACTATGTCGTTGACTATTTCCATTGTGCTTCTTCTGTTATAAAGACCTGTGAGTGCATCAACCGAAGCCTGTTTTCTTAGCTGATTGTTGTAGGAAATCAGCTTGTCTTCCATATGCTGACTCTCTTTGGAAAACGAGAAAGAAATGATGGAAACCATTATCACGAATGCAAGGGCGTTTACCACCTGAATGCTCTTGTCGAAATGTTCAATGGATATTTTTCCCTGATTGCCCTTAAAAAAGATAAGAAAAACGATGAACATTGCAAAGAGGCAGAAATCGAGCAGAACCTTTTTCTTGTTGTAGCCCGCCTCGCCGAACGAATACATAATTACCAAGAGAATTAAGAAAAACTGGAAACCGCCTTCCCAGCCGAACAATACGACTGCGGCCGTTATCCAGAGCGCTTTCTGGAATACAAAAATTGTAAGTATAATAAGCTTTCGCGCATTATAGGAAATGTAAAAAGTAATGCCGTCGACAACAAGCATTACGCCCCAGAATACGGATCCCGGAGACGATTTTATGAAACACGCATCCAGTACAAGATTAAAGAGCGAAACGCACATAAAGATAAGCACCATCTGTCTGATGATTACCGTCATGCGCTTGCTTTCGTTTTTGTGTTTTGTGTCTTTGTTGATTAATTCAAATAACTTACCCATACAGCTTTTTGCCAAAATTTATAACTAATGCTTTTTCCACATCATGGGAACAAAGAGAAGCAGAATCGGATAAAGCTCGAGTCTTCCCGCAAGCATGTCAAAGATGAAAACTATCTTCGAAAGATAATTAAATCCGGCATAATTGCCCGTGGCACCTACCACTTCAAATCCGGGGCCGACATTGTTCATTGTCGCGAGTACGGCGGTAAAGTTTGTTACCATGTCGTATTTGTCGATAGACACGATAAATACGGATCCGAAATATATAAGTGCGAAAAGAACCGCATATACGCAGACGCTCTTAACTACCGTTTTATCCACGGTTCTGTCATCCATACCGACAGCCTTTACACTTCTTGGATGAATGAACGAATTGATTTCCTGTCTGACGGCTTTAATAAGTATAAGGACTCTTGAAAACTTAAGTCCGCCACCCGTTGAACCGGCGCAGGCACCGGTTATCATAAGCAGAACAAGTATCGTTTTGGAAAGTGCCGGCCAGAGGTTAAAATCGCAGGTTGCAAAACCGGTCGTGGTGATAATCGAAGCTACCTGGAATGCCGCATCCGTAAGAGCCATGCCAAACGAATCGTAGGTTTTGAAAATATTTAACGTAATGATTAAAACCGCTCCGACAATTACCAGTAAGTATGTTCTTACTTCCTCGATTTTTAGGATGTTCTTGAACTTACGAGCAAGGATTAAGAAGTATACGTTAAAGTTGATTCCGTAGAGAATCATGAATATTGTAACGTCCCATTTTATGAGCGTTGAGAAATTTGCAATACTTGAATTGTAAATTCCGAATCCGCCGGTACCGGCTGTTGCGCATGACGTGCAGACTGCTTCAAAGAAGCTCATTCCCATTATCCAGAGTGATATTATCTGTACGATGGTAAGGAAAATATAAATAACGTAAAGGATCTGCGAGGAGTCCTTCATTTTGGGAACCAGTTTCCCTACTACGGGTCCCGGGCTTTCCGCACGAAGAAGGTGCATGTTTACGCCGCCGACCATGGGCATTACTGCTAAAAGAAATACAAAGATTCCCATACCGCCGATCCAGTGGGAGAAACTTCTCCAGAAAAGAGTCGCATGGGTCATCGCTTCCACATCAGTAAGAATGGTGGCACCTGTTGTGGTAAAGCCCGAACTCATTTCAAATACGGCATCGATGTAATTGGGTATTTCTCTTGAAAGAAACGGAGGCAGTGCTCCGGTCAGACTGATTAAAAGCCATGCAAGACCTACGCTTGCAAAACCTTCTTTGGCAAAAAACTGAGTGTTTTTAGGTTTTTTAATTGATACAAGAAGTCCTGCGAGCATACCGACTAAAGCGACAACAAAATAAGTCCACCAGTTGTTTTCCCGGTAGATAAGCGCCACTATTCCCGGAAGAACCATAAAAGCCGATTCAATGGCCAATACTCTTCCGAGCGTATACAGGATTATAGCTATATTCATAACACTGCTTCCGGATTTAATCCGGACTCTCCCTTTATGAATGATTATTCGAGAATGTCTTTGATATCGCTTAGGCCGCTCTTGGTGGTAACAACGATAACTGTGTCGCCCTCTTCGATGGTATTCTGGCCTTTGGGAATGATAATCGTTCCCCTGCGGTTGATACAGCCGATAAGGATATCTCTCTTTAAATTCAACTGCATAAGAGGAATTCCGATAACGGGTGATCCTTTTAGGATCTTAAATTCGAGTGCTTCCACTCTGCCACCGTTTAACTTGATAAGAGTCTCCACGTTGCTGCCGATGGAGTTCTGCATTGCCCTTACATAGGATACTATGTAGTCTGCAGCAATCTTATCGGGATAAATCAGACTTCCTACGTTGAATGTATTTATGATGTCGTCGAAAGAAATTCTGTCGATTTTGGTTACGATTTTGCCTGAGGTACGTGTCTTTGCAAAAAGCGAAAGGATAATGTTGGTTTCGTCGATACCTGTCAAGGAAACAAACGAATCGCAGCCGTTAATGCCTTCCTCGATTAAGATTTCCTGGTTCGTTGCATCACCGTTTATGATGGTGGCTCTCGGAAGGTTCTCGCTTAATTCTTCGCACTTGTCTCTGTTCTGCTCGACGATTTTTACCTTGATGCCCATCTTTAAAAGAATCTCTGCGAGGTAATACGTCATCGTACCGCCACCGATAATCATCGTGTCTTTTACCTGATGTGTATCGTATCCGATCTTGGTAAAGAATTCTCTTGAATTAACCGCCGATGCAACGATGGTAATTTTATCATTAGCCCGTAAAATAAATGCACCGTTCGGGATAAAGATATCGTCGCCTCGCTCAACCGTACAGATAAGGATGTCGGAAAGAACTCTCTTTGCAACATCAATAAGTGTCTTATTTACAAAAGGCGAATCCTCGGTAATAACAAGGTTTAAAAGTTCTACTCTGCCCTTCGCAAAAGTATCGATTTTGTCTGCCGAAGGGAATCTTAAAAGTCTCGAAATTTCGACTGCTGCCGCATACTCGGGATTGATAATCATCGAAAGGCCGAGCTCGTCTTTTATGTACTGAATTTCCTTGCTGTACAAGGGATCGCGGACTCTTGCTATTGTATTGCAGTTACCTGCTTTCTTCGCGAAAAGACAGCAGAGTAAGTTTATTTCGTCGGAACCGGTTACCGCAATTAAAAGATTTGTTCTGTCTACTCCGGCTTCTTTTTGAACCGAATATGAAGCACCGTTTCCGACCAAGCCCATTACGTCGTAATTGTTGGTGATGTCGTTTATTACTTCCGCATTTTTGTCAATTACCGTAATATCATGTTTTTCTATAACAAGCTGCTTGATAATCGATAAGCCGATTTTGCCGCAGCCGACTATAATGATTCTCATCTTAAAATCCTGATTTCTCTTTTATGTTTGGAGCCGGACACGCTTCGCGAGTCAGGCACCGTCATTCTACTTTCTTGCTGTGTATTCCGTTACGCCTCTTACGGTTTCACCGTCAATCTGAAGCGCTGTGGGTCTGTCAAATTTAACTGTAATTTCCTTGCCCTCTCTTACAGCAACAAGCTTTTTGTTGTTAACATGCTCGCCCTTAAAGATTGCGGGGAAGCCCATGAGTGTACCGATTCGGCCTTTATCCTTAAATACCATGCAGGTTAATTTATCGCCGAGTCTGTCCTGGTCGGGAGCAGCCTTCATTCCTCCGCCGTAGTATCTGCCGTTCATGGCGGAAGCAATCCAGGTTCTTTTATATTCAACGGTTTCTCCGTCTACGGTAATCCATGCATGAGGACATTTGAATTTGAAAAGCACGATTTTGATTGAAAGCGAAGTATAGTTGATGTCCTTCTTGCCTGCGGCTTTCATATCATCTGCCATTTCACAGCATACACCGTCAACGCCGAATCCGATACCGTTTAAAAACTTATATTCTTTGCCGTTAATGGTTACGACGGGAAGGTCTTTTAAATACTTCTTGATGGAAGGCATCTCGGAATCGTCGTAATTCTCTTTGATGTCTCTGTAAAAATCGTTGCCGTTTCCTGCTGGGAAAAGAAGTACGTCGCAGGGAATCTCCAAATCCGCGGTGTAGTTGGCAAATTTGTTGAGTGTGCCGTCACCTCCGCAAAGTATTATACAATCGCCCGCCGTAAGTTTTTGCACGAATTCTTTGGGGTCAAGACCGACTACATTTACGACTTCGTAATCGCCGCTTATTTTACCCTTTACAACCTCAAGGGTTTCCTTGCCTCTGCCGTTATTTGACAATTCGTTGTATAAAACGTACTGCATAAAATTCCCTCCGTTTTAATAATTTTTTGCTTTCTTTAAAAACTGCAATAAGGTAACCCTGAAAAAGGTTACCTTACACAGAATGTTTATTGTTTATCGTTTGATTCTTTGGATTTATTATCAGACTTTTCGTCATCGTCGTCGTCATAATATGCGAGCGAGCTTCCGCAGAACTGGCAGAATTTTCCGCCGTTGTTTACACCGAGGCAGTAAGGACAGTTCGCATAATATTTTTTCTCCTGCTTTACATCTCGTCTGATTTCTTCCTGTTGTGTTTTAAGCTTTTCGAGTTCAAGCTGATACTCTGCCTGCTGTCTTGCGTACTCTGCCTGCTGTTCAGCCAGCTGCTGCTGTAAAGCTGCCTGTGCCTGAGCCTGTTTTTCCTGCAGTTTAAGCTGAGAACTTTCCTGAATTTTATTAACGATTGCAGCTGACGCAACGCCTACTCCCGCACTGACTGCGCTTCCAACAAGCGAGCTTACCATACCACCGCCGTATTTTACCTTGGGTTTATTGATATTTATATTAATGGGTGAAGATGCGATGCCTCCCATAGGAGCTGCGGGTCTGTTAAAACTCGGTGCGGAAAAACCGCCGCCCATACCGCCTGCTCCTCCGGCCATACCGCCGAAACCGCCTGCTCCGCCAAAACCGCCTAAACCGCTTGTACCTCTGAAACCGGTCGATGTTCTGGGTGCGCTTGATACGCCTGATCTGAAGCCGCCTGATGCGCCTCTGAATGCGCCGCCGCCTCCCATGTTAGGTCTGCCACCGCGTGAATGTCCTTTGCCGATCCCTATAGCCATTGCCTTTCCTCCTTAACAATTGATTCAGACTGATATCTGTTATCGATTGTCTTTAAATGTCAAACACACCATAAATTGTAACATAATTACGTCTTTTTTTAAACAGGATTTTCTTGTTGAAAGTACCGTCAAAATCTTGCTAATTGCTATCTTTTGATGCCAAGTTCTTCAAGATATGCGGCCTGCTTTTCTTCCATCACTTTGGCCTCATCTTCTTTCATGTGATCATATCCTAAAAGATGCAGCATGCTGTGTGCGATTAAAAAAGCATATTCTCTTTTTATGGAATGTCCGTACTCTTCTGCCTGCGATATGATTCTGTCTTTGTTTAAACAAATCTCCCCTAAAATCGTAAGCTCCGTCTCGGGATTAACGGACATTTCAAGATCTTCGACATTAATACTTTCAAAATCTGCGGGTGCCTCCCACTCAAGGTTTGGAAATGAAAGCACGTCCGTTGTTTTGTCGATGTCGCGGTATTCTTTGTTGTACTCCTTAACCTCTTCGGAATCCGTGATTAGGATATCCACTTCGCAGTCAAAGGGGCAGCCCTCTTTTAGGAGGATTGATTTTACCACATCTTCGGCAATCTTTTGTTTGTCAAAATCCGTTTTAAATTCGATGTTTTCTTCGATAACAACCATGTCTTTTATGTCTCCAATTATATAATTCAATCTTTTATGAATATATTATTCTTTTCGTAAAATATGTGCATTTAATTCTTTTTTTGAGATTAATTATGCGCTTAGCCAACCTCTTCGTCAGCCCACTGGCTCATGTAGAGTTCCCTGTAGAAGCCACCTTTCTTAATAAGTTCGTCGTGGCTTCCCTGCTCGATGATGTTACCGTCCTTCATGACTAAGATGATGTCTGCGTTCTTGATGGTCGATAGTCTGTGTGCGACGATAAAGCTCGTCTTGCCCTTCATAAGATTTGCAAACGCATCCTGAACCTTTAATTCGGTACGGGTATCGATGGAGCTTGTAGCCTCGTCGAGGATTAAAATCGGAGGATTTACAAGCATTACTCTCGCGATACAAAGAAGCTGTTTCTGGCCGTTTGAAAGATTGCCGCCGTCCTCGGATATAAGCGTATCGTAGCCGTTTGGCATTCTCTCGATGAAACTGTGCGCATGGCATTTTTTGCAGGCTTTTATGACTTCTTCGTCGGTAAAATCACGGCCAAGCGTAACATTGTCTCTAATCGTTCCTTTTCTAAGCCAGGTCTCCTGCAAAACCATTCCGAAATTGTCTCTGTAGGCAATTCTTGTGTAGTCCTTGATATTTTCGTCGTCGAGGAGTATTTCGCCCGATTTAACATCATAAAAGCGCATCAGGAGGTTAATAAGCGTGGTCTTGCCACAGCCTGTCGGTCCGACGATTGCGATTCTCCTGCCCCTGTCTGCTTTAAGCGAGAAATTCTCGATGAGCTTCTGGGTTTCGGTATATGAAAAACTGATGTCTTTAAATTCGATATGTTCGAAGCTTTCCTTGGGCTCGGTCTTGGCGTCTTCTTTTTCGGTGATTTCCTGTTCGTTTAAAAGGTTCTTGATTCGCTCGGCACAGGAAAGCGCATTCTGAAACTCGGTTAATACGCCCGAGATTTCATTGAACGGCTTTGTGTACTGGTTTGCGTACGAAAGGAAAATGGTCAGTGCTCCGACTGTAAGATTGCCCGTCTTTACGATGGATATTGCTCCGAAAATCGCAACGCCCGCATATACAAGCGAGTTGACAAATCTGGTCGAAGGATTGGTCAGAGATGAGAAAAATGTAGCCTTAAGCGAAGCATCCCTGAACTCTTCGTTCATCTTTTTAAAGTGGTCCATATTTTCGTCTTCTTTGCCAAAGGCACGAACTATTTTCTGGTTTGAAACCATTTCGTTTATAAAAGAAACCTGCGTGCTTCGCGCTTCGGTCTGCTTTTTGAAAAGATTGAAGGTTCTTTTGGAAATAAAGCCTGCGACGAAGAACGAAAGCGGAGTGATAAATACCACCACGAGCGTAATCTTCCAGTTTAAAACGACCATCATTGTGAGCGTGCCAAGGATGGTAAGAACGCCCGTGAATACCTGCGTAAAGCCCATTAAAAGGCCGTCCGAAAGTGTCTCCACATCGGCTGTCATTCTTGATACGAGGTCTCCTGCGGGATTGGTGTCGACATAGGAAACAGGGAGTTTGTGAATCTTTTCCATTACGTCTTTTCGCATAACGGCAACTAATGATGCCGTGAGGCGGTTGTTTGAAAGACTTAAAAGCAGCTGTGCCACTATCGTAATTGCGATAACGATCAGTGTTTTTATGATAAGTGCTTTTATGCCGTCAAAATCCACATCATTCTGCCCTATTACCATATCAACGCCGTTACCCATTAGGATGGGAATGTAAAGCGTTCCGGCTACGGTTACAAGTGCTGTAACGATACTGGTTAAAAGCAGAAACCACTTTTTAAAAACATATTTAATTATAAAAGAAAATGTCGATTGATTTTTCAATCCGCTTCTCCTTTTAAATCTCTGCTTCGGGGAACTGTGATTTGTAAATTTCTCTGTATACCACACAGGATTTGATAAGCTCTTCATGTCTGCCGCACCCTGCAAGTTCGCCATCGTCAAGTACGAGGATTTTATCGGCATCCATTATGCTGGCCGCACGTTGTGATACGACAAAGCAGATGGAGTCTTTTGCTATTTCGCGTATGCCCGCTCTGACCTTTTTCTCCGTCACAAAATCAAGGGCTGATGTTGAGTCGTCAAGGATTAGGATTTCGGGCTCTTTTATGAATGCTCTTGCTATTGAAAGACGCTGTCTCTGACCGCCCGAGAAGTTCTTTCCGCCTTCGGTCACTTCTGCCTTAAGCTCGCCTTTTTTGGAATAAACAAAATCATATGCTTCGGCTCTTTTAAGACTTAGGTCCATATCTTCCTTTGTAGCGTCGTTTTTGCCCCATTTAAGGTTATCTTCGACGGTTCCCGCAAAAAGCACCGCAGTCTGCGGAACGATGCCTACAGCTCCTCTTAAGGCCTTTGTAAGGATAGTCGCGATTTTTGAGGCATTCGCATCTTCTCCACATTCCTTCTCTGCGAAGGTCTTTAAATTTTCTTTATTTACATTTATGGTACCCGAATAGTCTCCGTAATATCCGCAGATAAGATTGATAAGCGTCGTTTTGCCCGAGCCGGTACCGCCGATGATACCGACTATCTCGCCTTTTTTCGCGCTGAATGAAATGTCTTTTAAAGATTCCTTGGAAGCGTCGGGATATGTAAAGCCGACCGATTCGAATTCGACGGAATCTATTTTTTCGAATTTGTTTTCTTTTATGAGGGGTAATTCTTCGGTGTTTTTCTCTTTTAGGAGCGTTGAAATTCTGTCGCCGCAGGCAACGGATTTGGTCATCGTGATAATGAGGTTGGCAAGTTTAATAAGCTCGACGAGGATCTGTGCCATGTAGTTTAAAAGCGCAATCAGAGCGCCTCTTTCGATTATTCCGGCGTTTACCTGTGATGCACCGACATAGAGAACCGCAAGCGTTGCGACGTTTACGATTAAGAATGTGGCGGGGTTCATTATCGCGGTGACCCTGCCTGCAAGAAGCTGCAGGGATTTTAAGGTGTCGATTTCCCTGTCAAATGCTTCGCTCTCCTCGTCGTCGCAGTTAAATGCTCTGATGACACGGATACCCGTGATGTTTTCCCTGGTTTTTACAGTGACCGTCTCAAGCGAGCTCTGAACTTTTTTGTATAAAGGGATGCTTTTTAAAAGAACGGCGAAAACCACGAGGAAAAGAATAGGAACGCAGATCGTGAAGACAAGCGCACCTTTTACATTTACCGTAAATGCCATGATTACGGCGCCGAATACTATAAAGGGGGAACGAAGGAAAAGTCTTAAGAAAAGATTAACTCCGGTCTGAAGCTGATTGACGTCGGACGTGATGCGTGTGATGAGCGCACCCGTGCCCTGCTCTTCAAGTTCGGAGTAAGTCCTCGACTGGATATTGTCAAAAATTGCTTCTCTTAAGCTCGCCGCGAAGCCCGTGGCGGCTTTTGCTGCAAAGAACTGTGCCGTAAGCGCGCAGATTAATCCGATGAGTGCGAGTAAAACCATGAGCCCACCCATCTTTAAAATATAGGGATTATCGCCCTTCTCGATACCGTTTGTTACTATGCCTGCAACAACGAGCGGCACGAACAATTCAAAAGTTGCCTCGGTCAGTTTAAATAGAGGCCCGAGGATGCTTTCTTTTGTATACGGTTTTAAGAATTTTAACAGTTCTTTCATACAGAACTTATTATAACATATAAGTTGATATTAAAGTATTAGAAATAAGAAGCGGAGCGCCCGCCACATTCGGCAAACGCTCCGACTTTTCAAATAAATATATTTGGATTTAGCGGCCGTCTGAAGAAATTCTCTAGGATCTTTTCCGCAAACGCCTCGCCGCTTACTTCATATGTTCCGTTTTTAATCCTTTCCTTGATGGAATGTATTAAATCTTCCCTGATATCCGGTGTAGATGATAAAGCCGTTCTGGCTATGTTATAATCTTTACCCATAGATGAAATCAGCAGCTTGTCCGAAAAGTTTGAAACAGTTTTTTCATTTGTTTTCAACGTATTCTTTTGCGGGTACTGTTGGAGCATTTCAGTCCGCGTCACTGCCAATCCCTCCTTCCGATTTTAACCTTTGTATTCTTTATCGACCTATTTAGATTTTTCTTTATAGCAAATTTGAAATTTGTGGACATGAATCGGACATTTTTATTTTTTTGTGCATTTTATACAAAAAAAGACGGACATCTTTTTTGATGTCCGTCTTGATTCTTTTATGATTTTTTATGCCCAGGGATCTGCAGCAACCGGAGTTCTGATATCCGAAAGAGCAAGGTTCTCAACGAGGAACCACTGATTGGTGCTGGGTTTAAGTCTGCACTTAATCTGTCTGGGTGAATCAGCGCCCGTTGAATTCATGTGAAGTGTAGCCCATCCTGCTTCGGGATAGCTGTAAGGGTTGTCAAAAACCGTAATCTTTAACGGTTCTGTGGGAATGTAATTGTTCTGAGGCGAAGAGCCTTCAACGAATGAACGAACAACATATTCCTTGCCTACGAGTCTGTCTTTTAAGAACTGAATCTGATAAGGATTCATGGGCTCGGGTCCTTTAAGGAAGTTGAGCATCTCGATAGTTGCGTTAACGTCGTCGCCATAGTTTAAAAGAACGAGCATTGTCAGCGCACATGTTTTAAAAGGTGTGGATAAATCGCTCTCGGGAAGAGCCTTTAAATCCTCAACGCTTCTGGGGATTGTTGTAAATGTAAATGTTTCTCTTTTTCTTGCAGCTTCGTTTACCGCACCCGTTACCGCATTTGCTGCCGCATTGCCTATGGCACTGCCGGCTTTACGTGAAATTGAATCAAATAATCCCATAAAAAATCCCTCCAATAATTTGATAATGCTATTTTATCATTTTTCGCGTCTGCTAACAAACTAAATTTACTCTTCGTCGGCAAACTCGATATTGATTAACGTCAGTCCCTGCGGTTCGGCTGTCGGTCCCGCAAGTGTTCGGTCTGTCCCCTCAAGTGCTTCTTTTATGAATATGGGTTCTTTTTTGCCTGAGCCCACTTCCATGAGGCTTCCCGCAATGATTCTTACCATGTTGTATAAAAATCCCGCGCCGCTTACACGGATTACAATGTCGTCGCCGTCGTGGAACACATCCGCGGAATATAATTTTCTGACGGTGGTTTCGGCTTGCGTACGCACGCAGCAGAAGCTCTTAAAATCATGCTCGCCGATTAAATATTTTGCGGCCTCATCCATTCTGTTTACATCTAAATCCGTCGGAAATCTGTAGGCGTATCTTCTTTTAAGAGGATCGTTTATTCTCGATACGAAGATTCTGTACTCGTAGGTTTTAATGCTTGTGCAGTGTCTCGGATGAAAATCGTCTGCCACTTCCTTTGACTCGACGATGGAAACATCCTCGGGCAAAAGTGAATTTAACGCATACATAAATCTGTCTGCGGGAACAGTTGATTCGGTATCAAATACGGCCACGTTTCCTTTGGCATGCACTCCCGAATCGGTTCTGCTCGCACCGATGACTTCAATCGTCTCGCCCGTTAAGGCGTTTATTGCTTTATTTAATTCTCCCTCTACCGTGCGGCCTTCGTTTTGGATCTGCCAGCCGACAAAATCCGTTCCGTCGTAAGCCACGCGAAGAAAAATTCTTTTCATTTTTACTCCGTTTAGTTGAAAAGCCAGGTTAATACATTTCCAAAATCTGTGTTTGCAAAATACAAAATCAAAACCTGTGCAAGCTTTGAAAATGAAATTCCCAAAAATACAATAACTAAGATGTAAAGAAGCAGTACTATGTACGAAACATAGTCTCTTGCTGCGTATTTTAAAGGATAGAGTTTGGTTCTTCCATCGCCCCCGTGATAACCTCTCGCTTCCATGGCAAGTGCCAGATCCGCCGCACGTCTGAATGCGGAGATAAACAGAGGAACGATCAGGGGTATCAGACTTTTTACTCTGTCCGTCAGTTTCTTTGAATCAAATTTTGCGCCCCTGGCTGTCTGCGCTTTTACGATTTTATCCGCTTCCTCTGAGAGAATCGGAATAAATCTAAGTGCTATCGACATCATCATCGCAAACTCGTGAACCGGAACCTTGAAAATCTTAAGAGGTCTGAACAACATTTCGAGACCGTCGGTTAAGCGGTTCGGAGTTGTGGTAAGTGTCATGATTGAAGCCGATACGATAAGAAGGAAGAGCCTTATTACCATTAACAATGCAAGTTTGATGCCTTTTAGGGATACGTGGAAAATCCAGAATTCGAATAAAGTATCACCTTCCGTAAAAAGCACGTTAAAAACTACCGCAAATACCATGATAAAAAGTACGGCGCGCAATCCTTTTAACATATATCCTACGGGAATTTTGCAAAGGATGATAACCGCTGTTAAAAGAATCGCCGATACCAGATAGCATATTATGTTGTTGAAAACAAAGAGGGATATCATATACAGGAAGGTTCCCGCGAGCTTGACTCTCGGATCAAGTCTGTGGATAACGGAATCCGCCTGATAGTATTGTCCCAGGGTTACATCTTTAAACATTTTTAAATCATTTCCGTTGCCTTACGGCAGATTATTTCTTTTATGAGCTATTTTATAACTCTTAATATTTCGTTCAGTGCTTCGTCCACGGTAATCGCATCGGTGTTAACCGGAATACCGCTTTCTTTAAGCCTTACCATGGCTTTGGTCACCTGCGGAAGCGAAAGTCCGAAGCTTTCGAGTTCTTCCTTGTGATTGAAGACTTCACGCGGTGTTGCATCTATGGCAAGTTTCCCGTCATTAATCACGAGGATTCTGTCGGCGTATTCCGCCACATCGTCCATGCTGTGGGAAACAAGTATTATCGTCATCTTCTGCTTACGGCAAAGGTCGGATACAAGTCCTAAAATCTCTTTTCGTCCTGCGGGATCAAGTCCGGCCGTGGGCTCATCGAGGATGAGAATCTTCGGTTTCATCGAGATTACGCCTGCTATTGCAACTCTTCTTTTCTGTCCGCCGGATAATTCAAACGGAGACTGTGAAAAGATGGCCTCGTCGATTCCGACCAACCTTAATGCCTCATTTGCACGGCTTTCGATTTCTTCTTTTTCAAGTCCGAGGTTTTTGGGTCCGTAACAAACGTCCTTAAAAACCGTCTCTTCAAACAGCTGATGCTCGGGATACTGAAAAACTATTCCCACTTTTCCGCGGATTGAATGAAGATCGAAGTTCTTGGCAAAGATATCTTCCCCGTCGATTAAAACCGTTCCCGATTCGGGTTTGATTAACCCTGCAAGGAGCTGTAAAAACGTGGTTTTGCCCGAACCCGTATGACCTATAAGTCCTATGAACTGCCCGTCATCGATTGATACCGAAATATCATCGACCGCCGTTGTTTTTAGTTTTTTGTTTCCACCGTAAACATATGTCAGGTGGTCTGCGGTAATTGGCATTTTTTTATCCTAAAAGATTTATGTTTCTATATTCCCTGTTAGACTAATTTCTTAAGCGCTTCGGCCAGTTCCTTGTCCGATAAAACGCACTCGGGAATATCAATTCCTTTTTTCTTAAGTTCGTGTGCAAGCCATGTGATTTTGGGTATCTCGAGTTTATATCCTTCAAGTTCCTCCACGTGTTTAAATATCTCGCGCGGAGTGCCCTCCATTGCAATCTTTCCTTTGTTCATTACGAAAATCTTGTCGGAGTAAATGGTCTCTTCCATATAGTGCGTGATAAGAATGATTGTTATTCCCTCAACTTCGTTTAATGCACGAAGAGCCCTTATTACTTCCTTTCTTCCTGCGGGATCAAGCATCGCCGTCGGCTCGTCAAGCACTATGCATTTAGGATGCATTGCAAGCACGCCCGCAATCGACACTCTCTGCTTCTGTCCGCCGGAGAGTCTGTTCGGAGATTTTTTCGAATACTCCATCATTCCGAGAGTCTTTAAAGCTTCATCAACTCTTTCACGAAGCTGCTCTGTCGGAATGCCCATATTCTCGGGTCCGAAAGCAACATCTTCCTCAACCACCTGACCTATTATCTGGTTGTCGGGATTCTGGAAAACCATTCCTGCGGTCTGTCTGATAGAAAGAAGCTTCTCTTCATCCTTCGAGTCCATTCCGTCAACCCAGACTGTTCCTTCTGTCGGCACAAGTATCGCATTAAGATGCTTCGCAAAAGTCGACTTTCCCGAGCCGTTCGCACCGAGAATAGAAATAAAGTCCCCCTCTTTTACCTCAAGAGAAACATTATCTATCGCGCGGTCGATTCCTTCGATATTGCCTTCTTCATCGCGTCTTTTATATTCATATATTAAATTTTCGGCTTTAATAATATCCAATTGCTTCTCCTGAAAATAAACTTTCGTACGACTTAGTAGAATCCGAACAATTTACACATTCCAAATAACGCTGCGAGATGAAGGGGATAAAAAATGTAAAAGAGCCATCCGATTTTAGGTCCTCTTTCACCGTTGTAATCTTTTATGAGAAAAACATTTGGAAACGCAAAAATTTCGTCCGGAGACATGGCGCTTAGTATAACGCAGGCCGCAAACATTTTCCTTGCATTTTTGTTTTTAATAAATTTGCTTAAGACGAGTGCGATTGTGGAAACCGTCAGTACAAAAGCAATGTATATCCCAATCGCAATCGGTATAAGGTTTGCATATTCTCCGAAATCGAGTTCCGGCATATTAAGCAGAACAAAATAAAACACAAACAAGGCCTGGGCATTAATCGCAAGAGGCAGGTAAAATTCTTCTCTTTCAACCAGGTAAATGATAATTATCGTAATAACACCAAAAGAACTGTAGTCGGATTTAAGCGCAAGTGCCACCAATGCCGCAAGCACGGTTATTATGATAATACACAGATTCCTTGCCGGTTTTTTTAACTTAAATTTCCTGTAAATCCCGTCAATGCAGTATATGGCAACAAGTCCCAAAAACAGTGTCCAAAACACATTCTGGTTGCCAAAGTCGAACAGTTTTCCCTCATGCGAAAGGTCAAAGGGGATTTCGGATATTAGTGCCAGCAAAAATAATCTCGCCGCATATTTAAATACATTTCTTGTATGTAACAGGCCTTCCACAATAAAATAGCAAAAAATCGGGAAAGCCAGTCTGCCTATAAATCTTAAAAGAATTATAAGCACCATATCGCATGTATAAAGCGCGCTGTCCCTGCTTAATGTATCAAGCCAGGCTGACATGGGTATTCCCGCGATATGGTCCAAAGCCATACAAAACAGGGCAATCATTTTAAGATTGCCCCTGTTTAAACCGTATTTTGAATTTTTAACTGATTCATTCATTAAATACTGATATTCTGCCTTAAAAAATTAGCACATCTTGTCAAGTGAAGCAGGATCGTTGGAAACTTTCATAGCTTCTTCCTTGGTGATCTTCTCACGATGTACGAGTGAAGCAAGATCGTCATTAAGAAGATGCATGCCCTGTGCACGGCCACCCTGGATTGAAGAAGGAATCTGAATTGTCTTCTTCTCACGAATGAGGTTTCCGATAGCTGCGTTAGCAACCATGATTTCTGTAGCAACATGACGTCCGTTTCCGTCAGCTGCAGGAAGGAGACACTGTGTAATGACACCACGGATAACGTTGGAGAACTGGGTTCTGATCTGATCCTGTCCTTCAAGAGGAGTAGCGTCGATAATACGTTCTACTGTCTGAGCTGCACTGGTTGTATGAAGTGTTGACAATACGAGGTGACCGGTTTCAGCAGCTGTAATAGCAGCGGAAATTGTTTCGAAGTCACGCATTTCACCTACGAGGATGATATCGGGGTCTTCACGAAGAGCTGAACGAAGAGCTGTAGCGAAGGATGTAACGTCCTTACCAACTTCTCTCTGGTGAATCATAGCTTTGTTGTGAGGATATACATATTCGATAGGATCCTCGATTGTCATGATATGTCTTGATGTTGTTTTGTTGATGTAGTCAACCATTGAAGCAAGTGTGGTTGATTTACCTGAACCTGTAGGACCTGTAACAAGAACAAGACCTCTGTGCATTTCAGCAAGATCTCTTACAACAGGAGGAAGTCCGAGTTCCTCGAATGTAGGGATATACTGGTTTAAAAGACGGATACTTGCTGCAAGGTTGTTTCTCTGATGATAGATGTTCGCTCTGATACGGGTGCCGTCCCAAAGCATACAACCAACATCGAGATCTTCGCCTCTGGATACTCTCTCAACCTGCTCCTGATCAAGGAATGAGAAAATCATGTTTCTTGATTCTTCTGCAGTGGGTGAAGGTTCCAAAATCTCAAGTGTACCGTATCTACGGATAGCGAGGTTTGTTCCTACGGTGATATGAATATCGGAACATTTATTCTGTTTCGCATATTCCACGAGTTCTTCAAAATTCATACTAATTAATCCTCCCCTTTTCATGATATATGATATGAAATTAATAAATTTTAAGAAGAAAAAAACTCCCTATTCACGATTATAACTTATTTTATCGTGAATAGGAAGTCCTAAAGTTCTTAAAATATTGTAAAATTATACTAATTCGATGATAACCATCATAGCTGCATCGCCTTTACGGGGACCAACTTTGATAATTCTTGTATAACCGCCCTTACGGTCAGCATACTTAGGTCCGAGTTCATCGAAAATCTTAGCAACCATATCAACTTTCTTAGTTGCTTTCTTCTTGCCTGCGTTATCCTTGGGAACGCTTACAACGGGCTGAAGAACTTTTAACATCTGACGACGAGCATGTAATCTTGAAGGGTTGTCCTTTTTGATTTCTTTTTCTACTTCGTCATATACGGTAACTCTCTTGCCGTCTACAACTTCTTTTACTCTCTTGCCGTCTTTGTCTTTACGAGCAACTTTGCCCTGAACCTTTACGAGTTCATAGTTGTCTTTTTCTTTTACACCTAAAGCGATGAGGCTTTCAGCGATTTTACGAATTTCCTTAGCCTTAGCTTCGGTTGTTTCGATTCTGCCGTAGTATAAAAGTGCTGTTACCTGGTTGCGAAGAAGTGCCTTTCTCTGTGCACTTGTTCTGCTTAATTTTCTGTACTTTGCCATTTTTTTCTCCTTTTCCAAACCTGGGGTCCCGGGCAACGCCTTTGGTCTTACTTGTCCTGAACCTTTTCCATTTCAGAGTTTCCTGCGTGCTTTTCAGACTTACCGCATTTTTTTATTCTTAGTCTTCGCTGTCTCTCAAGTGAAGATCAAGTTCTTTTAATTTCTGAAGAACTTCGTCAAGGGACTTACGTCCTAAGTTACGAACCTTCATCATTTCGTCGGATGTCTTGTTTACAAGTTCCTCAACGGTATTGATGTTGGCTCTCTTTAAACAGTTGAATGAACGAACGGAAAGTTCAAGTTCTTCGATGCTCATTTCAAGCACTTTGCCCTTGTTGTCTTCCTCTTTCTCAACCATAACTTCTGCATTTCTTGCATTCTCGGATAAGTTGATGAACAACTTAAGGTGCTCGGAGAGAACCTTTGCTGCAAGACTTACTGCATCATCGGGACCGAGTGTTCCGTTTGTGTAAACATCAAGTGTAAGCTTGTCATAATCCGTCATCTGGCCGACACGTGTGTTTTCAACTGTTACATTAACTCTTTCTACGGGTGTGTAGATTGAGTCGATTGCAATTGTTCCGATGGGTGTGCTCTCGTCTTTGTTCTTGTCAGAACTTACGTAGCCTCTGCCCTTGGTAATTGTAAGGTCGATGTATAAACCGTTGTTCTTGCCGCTGATGGTGGCAATTACCTGGTCAGGATTCATTACCTGAACATCATCACCGAAATGAATATCTGATGCGCGAACTACGCCTTCGCCCGTGAAATCAATGTATGCTTTCTTGGGCTCGTCATTATCGGAGCTGTCCTTGATTGCAAGATTCTTAATGTTCATGATAATCTCGGTTACATCTTCCTTAACACCCTTGATGGATGAAAATTCATGCTGTACACCGTCGATTTTAACCTTGCTTACAGCTGCTCCGGGTAATGAAGCAAGCATGATACGTCTAAGCGAGTTGCCAAGTGTAATTCCGTAGCCTCTCTCAAGGGGCT
>JAEEGH010010960.1_pt1 | contig 20661 bp, 17 predicted proteins | sample 9134181 | NCBI WGS metagenome assembly JAEEGH01 (sample SAMN16246544, study PRJNA631951) | gut metagenome | biome: gut microbiome; feature: rumen; material: DP-attached | host: Bos | place: Iran: Karaj | collected 2018-10
CTTTTTCAAATAAAAGAAGCAACCGCAGAACTTTTTGCAAGCTGTCCTTACTCAGAAATCACACTCACAACAATTGCAGAAAAACTTGGCTGGTCACGCGCCAACCTTTATAAATACGTTACAACTAAAGAAGAAATCTTTCTGGAAATCTCCGCAGAAAAAATGGCCGCCTATTATGGCTCTCTGCTTTCGGCTTTTCCGGAGGGCAACAATTTTACGCCGGATGTGATTACTGAAGTATGGGCTGGAATACTCAACGCAAATCAGGATTACATGCGCTATGTTTCCTATCTTAATCCGGTGATAGAAACAAATGTAACGGTAGAACGCCTTGCCATTTTCAAAAAGAAATATTACGACCTGGCCTATGCCTTCCGCGACAGACTTGCTCAGATGCTCGGCACAACGCAGGATGTGGCCTACAAAATCCAGCTGGACGTATTATTTTATGCTTCATCAAATGCAGTCTGCTGTTACAAAAATCCTCTGGTGCAGGAAGCTCTTAAGCAAATTAACATTACTCCGCCGCAAATGGATTTTTACAAGGACATGAAGGACTTTCTTAAAATGCGGCTCAATTGGAAACAAGCCTGACCGCTTTCATGGAGCGGAAACGGTTAAGCTTGTCTTTCTGTTTTAGGATTCGAACTGGTCTACCTGTCTGCCGATTTCAGTGATAGATTTTTCCATTACAGAAGAAATTTCAGTAAGAGATGAACCCATCTGCTCAATGCGGTTTGCACCGTGTGTCATTTCAGACATACTCTGGCGCATTTTTTCAGTTTCCTGCTGCAATGTACCGATTTCTTCCATAATTACGCGGCTTCCGTCTGTCATGCCCTGAGAAGCATCACGGACTTCTGCGGTGCTGTCGTTCAAATTGCGGAGTGCGCCGGTAATCTGAGCCGAACCAGCCTGCTGTTCGGTCATGGCGGCTTTTATCTGCTGAACAAGCGTATCAGTCATGCGGATTTCGCTTGCAAGTCTTGTGTAGCCCTGAACACCCTGCTGTGTAGCAACAACAACAGTATTGATTGCGTCCTGAATATGCTTAAGCTGTTCACCGATAGTCTTTGACTGTCTTGTAGAAGTTTCTGAAAGCTTACGGATTTCGTCAGCAACAACAGCAAAACCTTTACCTGCCTCACCTGCATGAGCAGCCTCAATTGCGGCGTTCATAGCGAGCAGGTTTGTCTGGCTTGCAATATTTGCAATGGCTGTGTTCGCGTCGTTTAAAAGCTTTGACTGGTTTTCAATCTCTGAAATCTGTTCTTTCAACTGAGCCTGTGTAGCTGCGCCGTTTTCTGCGTCTTGGGCAAGCTCGCCGAATGAAGATGCCATTTTATCAACAGAGCGGTTTACCTCGCTTATGTTGCCAATCATCTCCTCAACTGCGCTGGAAGCTTCCTGCACAACCTTTGACTGCGCGCCTACAAGATTTTCAAGTGAATGAATATTGCCAATAATGTTGTGGACGGTCTTTGCAGTCTGCTCAACGCTCGTATTCTGCGTGGCAATGTTTCCCTCAAGTCCGCTGATACTTCCCGTAATTTGAGAAATTGCTGCTGAAGTTTCCTGTGTTCCGGTTTTAAGCGAATTTCCGGCATCAGTCAAAGACTGCTTTGAGTGCTTCATACTGTTGATGATGTTCTGAAGTCTTTCTGAGAATGTGTTGAAGCCTTCCGCAAGAAGCGATGCTTCTGTAGTGAAATAGCTGCGGTATTTTCTTGAAAAATCACCGTTTGCAATATATGAACAGCCGTTCGCAAGCTCTTTAAAGTTTTTTGAGACTTTTTTTGCAAGAATAACAATTACTATGATAACCGCAACAAGAATCAGAACAAGCACAATAATCAGGCACTGAATCATGCGTGTATATTCGCCCGTATAATCAGATATAGGTCCGTCTGTAACAATGAACCAGTTTGTATATCTTACCGGATGAATGGCATAGAATGAATTTCCTTCTATAAATGTTTTTGTCTTACCGTCAAGATATGACTGCTTTGAATAAGTCTTGAAAGAAATATCATCAAAGTAGTTTTTATTCATAATGGATTCAAAATCGTCATTTGTAATGTACAGACCTTCACGGTTTATAATGTGTGTCCTGCTGTTAGCTGAAAATTTAATGTTCTTTACGGCTTTTGACAAATCATCAAGTACAATATCCGCCGCAGCAATACCAAGCTGTACGCCGCTCTTGTCAAGAACGCGGTAACTCATTGTAACGCAGATTTTTCCTGAATTCATGTCGGTGTACGGTTCTGTGTAGACAACATCTTTCTTGTTATTTACAGCATTCTTGTACCATTCGCGCGTACTTGCATCAAAGTCAGGCGGCGCCTGCCAGCCTATGTTCGTAATAAGATAGCCGCCTTCCCACTGCTGCTGGAGTGTCTGATAATACAGCATTGAGCCTTCCATCATGCGGTCACCCAGGCGCTCTATTACAGGCGTTAAAAGTTCGCGGTTGTTCAATACTGAAACTGTTGTGGAAAGGTTTGTTACAAGGTCATTGTATTCTGACAAAATTCCGGAAACTTCTTCGCTCAAAGTTTCCATTGTCTCTTCAACGGAAGTTACTGTTGACTTTTTGAGAATGCCGCTGGTAAGGATTGTGAATGATGTGCAGAGGAATAATGCTACAATCAGAACAGTGCCGATTGTCCCGATTAAAAGTTCCGAACTAAGTGAAAGATGTTTCTTCATCTTGTGTTTGTTCTCCTAAATCAAAATACAAGCAAATAAAATAATTAAGATAAACAAACTTTATTAAACAAACAACTTTGTATATTGAACTTTTTTCTGGTAGATTATAGCACTTATAGGATATTCCAACCACATTGTATCAGTCATTTTTTGTAAAAGATTGTAAAAAGCGCCAGTTTGTTTTTCATGCTGAAGCCTTAAGTGCGGACTTGACGAATCATTAATCTCACGTCAAACTTATAGAATCATGAGAAAAATCAGTTTTATTTTTGGAGCTGTTTTTACTGCGGCTATGCTTATGCTTGCAGGCTGCACAAAAACAGAAGAACTTACACTAGAAGAGATTGAGAATGCCGGAACAAGCGGCGTTGCGGAATTGCTTGAACAGACGAAATATCGTCCGTGGGAAGGTCAGGAATTCGTTGCCGGCACAAGCGGCGGCACTTGGAGAGACAGCACATTGTCTGACCCGAAAACCTTTAACCCGATTGTGGCAGACGGAGACGGCGAAACTACTTCGCTTTTGAGCTGCCTTACAGATTATCTTATCGATTACGACCAATCAATAAAAGAATGGAAACCACAAATTGCCGCGCCGCGCATTGAGGTACACGAAGACAAAGGCACGATGGATGTTTATTTTACGTTGCGCGACGATCTTTACTGGTCTTATTACGGTTCAGACAAAAAAGTCAAGGTAACGAGCGATGACGCAGTTTTCTGGTATAACGAAATTGAGGGCGAAGAGGAGCTTCACCTTTCAGCATATACAGGGCAGTTTCTCGGAATGGAAGACGGCTCAATAAAGCATGTCGACATAGAAAAGATTGACGACCGCACTTTCGTCTATCATTTTCCGCGCATTATTGCAGACCCGCTTTTGCACTGCAACACCGATTTCTGGCCTGCGCATGTTTTTAAGCCAGTCAAAGACAAAGAAGGTGTTGAAGGGCTTAAGAAAATATTCAGCGTTTCAGCTGACCCAAAGACAATTCCATCAATGGGCAGATATTTTCTTGTTGAATACACTGCCGGTCAGCGGCTTGTATATAAGAAGAATAACGATTATTGGAAGAAAGACTCAAACGGAAACACAATCCCCTACCCTGACGAAATGCTTGTGAGCATTGTGCCGGACAAAAACACGCAGTATCTTATGTTCAAAGAAGGCTCGCAAGAAGATTATACGCCAAGGACAGAAGAAATCAGCGAGCTTGTTAGAAAGCAGGAAGACAAATACACAATCTATAATAACGGCGGAACTTTCGGAGCTTCGTTCTGGACTTTTAACGAAAACCCGATAAACAAAGACAAGCCTTTTTATGAATGGTTCACATGCAAAGAATTCCGCCAGGCCATGAGCTGCTTGCTGAACAGAGACCGCATCATTTCGCAAGTCTATAACGGACTTGCAGAGCCGTGCCTTTACTTGTTCCCCAAGCCGAATGCGTTTTATAACGAAAACATAACGCTGCAATATCTTTTTGACCACCAAAAGGCGGCTGAACTTCTTGCAAAAGCCGGAATGAAAAAAGGCTCTGACGGCATTTTGCGCGACAAAAACGGCACGGCCGTTGAGTTTGACCTTACGATTACGGCGGAAAGCACTGTTTCTTCAGATATTTCTTCTATTATAGTAGACGAATGTCAGAAAGAAGGCATTAAGATTAACGTGCGCACAACTGATTTTCAAAAGCTTGTTGAGCAGATGACTTCAACTTATGACTGGCAGTCTTTGTTCATAAGCCTCGGCACGCCGATTTTTCCATCGCAAGGCTCAAATGTCTGGCCTTCAAACACGCCGCTGCACATCTGGTACCCGATGCAGCCAAGCCCTGCCACAGAATGGGAAGCCCGCATCGATTATCTTTATAACGAAGGCTGCTGCACGATTGACCACGACAAGGCTAAGAAAATCTGGGACGAATATCAGTCTATAATTCTTGAGCAGTGTCCGCTCATTTATTTGATGCGGCCTATAAGCTTTTACGCTTTGAATAACAGATGGGATCAGACGAACCTTTACTATGACCCTATGGGAGGGGCTACAACAGAATATGTCTACCTCAAGCAATGAAAACAAAATTAAGCGCATAATGTTCGCGGCCGCTTCGCCGTGGTTCAAGTTCAGAAAAAAATCGCCGCTCGGCTCGTTCATCGTTTCAAGGCTTATAACGATGGTGCTAATTCTCTTCTTTTTGGGTTTTGCCGTGTTCGGCTTAATGGAACTTGCGCCGGGCGACATTGTTACGCGCCTTATGATGCAGCAGGTCTTTTCTTCTGCAGAAGGGCCGGCTGGCAGCGCGCAGACGCAGAATTCCACGAATTTTGACAAATATGAGCAGACGCGCCAAGAGCTTGGCCTCGACAAGCCGTTTTACGTCCAGTATTTCAGCTGGTTAAAGCGCGTTGTCATTCACCACGATTTGGGCACAAGCTTAATTTCGCGCGCGCCGGTGTCTTTTCTTATAAGCTCGCGCATATGGAATTCGCTGACGCTCAATCTGATTTCTCTCGTGCTAATTACGACTTTTTCGTTTCTGCTCGGCGTATATTTTTCAAGCAAGGCAGGCACGGCGGCAGATGTTGCCGTTACTTTTTTCTCGCTGTTCTTTCATGCAGTGCCGGGCATTCTGCTTTTGATTCTTCTTCAGCTTTTTGCCGCCGTAACGGGGCTTTTTCCGATTAAGGCTTACCCGCCTTTTCCGCTGAAAGAAGCGCCTGTAAAATTTGTTTTCAGCTATATGCACCACATTTTTCTGCCGCTGCTTGCGTCTTTCCTCGGCGGTATCGGCGGCACACTGCGCATGATTCGCGCGACAATGCTTGACCAGCTCGGTCAGCCTTACATCACGTCTTTGCGCGCGCGCGGCATCTCTGAAAAGCGGGTGTATCTCGCGCATGCATTCAGAAACACGCTGAATCCGTACATCACTGGCAGCGCGAACTTGCTTGCAAGCCTTTTTTCAGGTTCGCTCGTGCTTGAGATTATCTTCTCTTATCCGGGCATCGGGCGCCTTATGTATGAGGCTGTTCTTCAAGAAGACATCAACCTTGTGCTTGCCAATCTCATGTTCATTTCGTTCCTCGTTCTGGCAGGAATGGTGATTGCGGATATTCTGCTTGCAATCGTAGACCCAAGAATCCGCTACGGAAAGGAATAAGTTATGAAAGAATTCTTCAAATATCTGCACACACGCCCTCTGGCGCATATCTCTTTCATATTGCTCTGCATCCTTTATGTGATAATGATTCTTGCGCCGTTCGCCGCGCCTTATAAGGCACAGACCTCGTTTCCGGACAAGACTTATCACCCTTCGAACATTCGCTTTTCAGGCGGAATAAAGGCACAGGAATGCCGCGTAATCAATTCTGTCGGCTGGAAATACGCAAGGGTAAAAGGGCTTTATCATAAAGTCAAGTTTTTCGTAAAAGGCGAAGAGTACACATTTCTGGGATTCAAATGCGACCGCCACCTTTTCGGCACAGAAGACGGCTACCCTCTTTTTCTGCTCGGCGCAGACTCTCTTGGGCGCGACCTTTTCAGCCGCATCGTCTACGGCAGCAGAATCTCGCTTACAATCGGCTTTATCGCCACGGCAATTTCGCTTGTGCTCGCCATACTTTTCGGCGGTCTTGCAGGCTATTACGGCGGCACAACGGACTGGGCAATAATGCGCATCTGCGAATTTTTCATGCTCATTCCGGGGCTTTATATGATTCTCTTTTTGCGCTCGATTCTTTCGTCTTCAATGGATTCTGGGCAGTCTTATATGGTTATCACCGTGATTCTCGCGCTTGTCGGCTGGCCTGGCACGGCGCGCACAATACGCGGCATCGTTCATTCAATAAAACGAGAAGAGTTCATCCTCAACGCACAGCTCGAAGGCATTCCGTCTGTGGTCATAATTTTTGCACACATCATTCCGCAGATTTCAAGCCTTCTGATTGTCAGCACGGCTTTGAGCGTGCCGGGCTTTATCATGAGCGAAACGACGCTTTCATATTTGGGGCTCGGTATTTCAGACCCGGCCGTAAGCTGGGGTTCGCTCATAAACAGAGACATTTCAACGCTGAACAATTTGCAGCATTATCCGTGGCTTTTGTACCCGGCTCTGCTGCTGCTTGTCGTCACGCTTGCGTTCAATTTTGTTGGCGACGTTTTGCGCGACTATTTTGACCCGTACCACAACATGTTTCCGCAGTTCAAGCTTTTAAAGTGGCTAAAGCGGAAAAATCCGGCTAAGCGGCAGGCGGCACTGCAAGCAGACGCGCCAAGCGCAGCGGACGGAACTGACGGAGGCGAAAAATGAGCGGAACATTGCTTGAAGTAAAAGACCTCGAAGTTACGTTCAACGTGCTGCGCGGCCGCGAATATGTAGACATTCACGCCGTAAGGGGCATTTCATTCAGCATAGAAAAAGGCGAAATTCTCGGCATCGTCGGCGAATCTGGCTCTGGCAAGAGCGTTTCAACGCTTGCAGTGCCGGGGCTTTTGGGCGCAAACGCCACGGTCAAAGGCCACGCCTTTTATGAAGGCAAAGACCTGATTCCGCTTTCACCCAAAGAGCTGAAATATTACCGCGGCAGAAAAATCGGCATGATTTTTCAAGAGCCTGGCCGTTCTTTCGACCCGCTGCAAAATATCGGCTCTGTCTTTCTTGAGTCTTTCCGCGTAATAGAGCCGGAAATTACAAAAGCTGACGCAATGCAGAAAGCGGCCGCGCTCTTAAAAGAGACAGGCCTAGCAAATGCAGAGGAGCGGCTTTCAAATTATCCGCATCAGTTTTCGGGTGGCCAGCTTCAGCGCATCGGCATCGCGCTTGCGCTTGCGCAAGGCTGCGAACTTCTGGTTGCAGACGAACCGACAACCGCGCTGGACGTTACGATTCAGGCGCAGATTGTTTCGCTGCTGCTTCAGCTGCGGAAGACACGCAATATTTCGATTATCTTCATCAGCCACAATATCGACCTTGTTGCGCACATCAGCGACAAGATGCTCGTTATGTACGGCGGCATGATTATGGAAAAAGGCACGGCGGAGCAGATTTCAAAAAGCCCTGTGCACCCGTATACGCAGGCACTTCTTGCCGCCGCACCATCGTTCGGGGCGCATTACTCAACAAGCCGCCTCATCTCAATTCCCGGCAAAGTGACTGATCCGGCTCATCCTTCGGCGGGCTGCCCTTTCGCGCCAAGATGCGCACAAGCTTGCGGAGAATGTTGCACCGAATCATTTAAAGGAAGAAAATGCTATGAACGCACATGAAGCTGACGATAAGATTGTTCTTGAGGCGAGCCACATCAAGAAAAGATTCAACCTTGAAGCGGGCTTTTTTGCAAACTATGGCAAATTTGTCTACGCCGTGAACGATGTTTCTTTTTCGATTGGAAAAAATCAGACTTACGGGCTTGTGGGCGAATCTGGCTGCGGCAAGACCACAACTGCAAGAATGATTGTGGGAATGTACAAGACCGACAGCGGAATTATAAGCTATAAAGGCAGCGACACCGCAAAGTTTTCGCGCGCAGAGCTGAAAGATTACCGCGAAAAGGTGAAGTACATCTTTCAAGACCCTGCCCGCTCGCTCAACCCGCGCATGAACATTTATCAGGTTCTCACGAGCGGCTGGCGTTGGTCTGCGCATTGGCAGAACCATCAGGTTGCAAAGGAACAGGCGGCTGCAATTCTTGAAGAAACCGGCCTTTCGGCGGATGATCTTTACAGGCACCCGGCTGAATTTTCGGGCGGGCAGCGTCAGCGCATTTCGATTGCGCGCGCACTTATAATGCAGCCAGAAGTTCTAATCTGCGATGAGGTTGTTTCTGCGCTTGACGTTTCGATTCAGGGGCAGATTTTGAACCTTTTGCAAGATTTGCGCGAAAAGCGCAAGCTGACATATCTCTTTATAACGCATGATCTTAAGATTGCATGCTACTTCTGCGACAGAATCGGCGTAATGTACCGCGGCTGTCTTATGGAAGAAGCTGACGCGGGCGACCTTTATAAGACGGCGGCGCACCCTTATACGCAGCTACTTTTCGAGAGCGCGCAGAGCTTTGGCACAAACTCAAAGGGCGAAGTCAAGACGAACATCGAGGAGCTTTCGGGCTGCCCGTTTGCGCACCGCTGCCCGCGCGCCACAGAACGCTGCACAAAAGAGATGCCGCCGCTTGCAGATATCTCAAAAGGCGGCAGCCCGCACTTAATCAGATGCTTTGAGGAGGCTGAATAATGGCACTTGTAATCACAAAAGGCGACATAACGCAGTTTGACGTTGATGCAATCGTAAACGCTGCAAACAATTCGCTTTTGGGCGGCGGCGGCGTTGACGGTGCAATTCACAGGGCAGCCGGCAGAAAGCTGCTTGAAGAGTGCATAACGCTCGGTGGCTGCAAAACTGGTCAGGCAAAAATCACAAAAGGCTACGACCTCAAGGCAAGGCATGTAATCCACACAGTCGGGCCGGTATATTATGACCACGATGCCGCCGAAGCCAAGCAGCTGCTTGAAAGCTGCTACAAAAACTCAATCGAGCTTGCGTTGCAGAACGGCTGCAAGAGCATCGCTTTTCCGCTTATAAGCGCAGGCGTCTACGGCTACCCAAAAGCCGAAGCCATCGATGTTGCCGTAAGTATAATCTCTAAATATGCTGGCAATATTTCCGCCTTCCTTGTGCTTTTTGACAGCGAAGCCGCCGCAATTGCCAAAGCCAGCTACCCCGCCCTCTGGCAGGACTGACGGATTTATCAAACCATGTCATTGTCGGGCTTACCCCGACAATCTCAGTTTGCTAACAAGCTTTTCAAACGCCATTTTTGCAAAACCATAAAGTGCTTTAACAAGAAAGAACGCTTCACAGTTTTCGACTGAATTACAGCTTCACAACAGATAAACATGGAATCAACTCAAAATGTTTATCTTGTGTAATAACAGACATATTATTTGCAATAGCAACAGCAGCTATCCACATATCATTTTCAGGCATTACATTTCCATGAGATAGAAGAGTATTTTTTAATTTTCCATATTCTTCGGCAACATTCTCATCAATTAGCAGAAAATTAAATCTAGAACAAAATGTTTTGGCTTTCTCTCTATTTTCTTTAGAATGTGCAGATTTTGCAGCACCGTATAAGAGTTCGCCTAAAACTATGCTACAAGAACAAAGATTATCAAATTTTGAAAGTTGCTGAACAAGATTTCTGTCACCGTTCAAAATACGTACAATAACATTTGTATCTAGAACATTACCATTCATCTTGTTCAATCCTTCTGCATTCGTCTACGGCGGACATCATTACGGCAGCATCTTCATCATCTATAACGCCACAAAACTCTTCTAAAGGATTATTTTCTTTTTTTGCTTTTTTAGAGATTATAAACATAGCAAAATCATAAAGTTCTTTTTGTTCCGCAACCGTCATTGTCTGATACATTTTCATAAGAGCTTCTGCCATAATACCACCTCCTATTTGCATAATATAGCACGTATTCCTTAAATTGTCATTTCTAGCGAATCGAGCATTGTAAGCTCAAAGGAAAGATTTAATCTCTTCAAGCATTTTAAGCGCGGCAAGGCCGGTGTCAATCGTTGACTTGAGCGGCGCGGTGCCGTCGAGAAAATCTGCCGCGTTTTTTACCATGTTCGAAAAATAGCATGTCTTTTTTGGAAAATGCGCATTCTCTTTTGTCAATGAATAAAAGCCGGTGTAAAGCTTTGAAGCGCGGCGGCGCTCAAGCTTTGCAATGCCGTTTCCGATTGAAATTCTTCCCAATGTTCCTGTAAGCACAACTTCAAAGCCGAAGAATTTGCTGCGCCCCGAAAAATCAAGCGCAACGCTTGTTCCGCTTTCCGTCTGATAATGCGCGGAAACATTGCGCACAGCGCCGTCTTCGCTTTTGAAAATGCCTGAAATTTGCGGCTTTTCGAGCACAGGGTCGTCTAGCAAGAAACGCACAATATCAACAAGATGCGTGCCGTCATGAATCAAGCTGTACGCGCCGGTTGCTTCTTCTTTTTCAGAATAGACGCGCAAGCCAGACATGAGCGACGCATGAACAGACTGAAGCTCTCCGATTGTGGGCACAAGGCTTTTTGCCAGCGCATAGTCTTTTGCGAAACGCCTTTCGTGGTTGACGAGCACAGGCACGGCCGCTTCTTCTGCGGCGCGCTTAATCTTCATGCCGTCTTTCATGTTGAGCGCAACCGGCTTTTCTAAGATAAGCAGCCGCGGCTTTGCGGCAATTGCAGCAAGCGCCGCCTCAAGGTGTGCGTCTTCATTGACCGCCACAGTGATTATGTCAAACTTTTGAGAATCCAAAAGCTCTTTTATGTTGCTGAACGCAGCGGCGCGTCTGTTTGCGCTGTGCCACCGCTCAAGATTTTCAGGGTTCGTGTCGCATCCGGCAACAAGCTTTATGCGCTTTTCAGCGTTAAGCGCCATAGAATGAGAAGCAGGCTGTTCGCGCTTTTTGTCTAAGCCCAAACTGTAGCCGATGCGCCCCGTTCCAATTAATGCAGCAGAATAGAATTTGTTTTGCATAATATTTTTATCGGCGTTTCACAGCCCAAGGCCACAGCAGTCCTAATTGACGAAAACAGCCCAAAGTGGTATATATAGTACAGTTCTTTGTAAAAAATCAGTACGAAAAAAACAAGGATGCCCACATGACTTATTCTTTACCGACGAATCTTGGAATCGTTGCCTGTCCGGGTGGTGAAGCTTTTGCCAACGAAGTAATTGTGCACTTAAAGCACATCTACAAGCATCGGTTTCAGCTCAAAAACGAAGCACTTGCAAAGCGCTACGAGCTCGATAAAGATAAACTTCAGCAAAAAATAAACTTTCTTGGCGATGTTCACGCGTCAGAAGCCTGCATAAAAGGGTCGGTTGACAAATACCGTCTGCCCGAATTCAAAATCGATACACAGTTCACCTATTTTATGAACGGTGAATTCAAGACCGAAATCAAGGAATGTATCCGCGGCAAAGACATTTACATTTTTCAGGATGTTGAAAACCATCAGGAAATAGCATTGAACGGCGGAAAGAACAAAATCCGGCTGTCTGTAAACGACCACGTAATGTCTCTGCTTGTTACAATTGACGCCGTAAGACAGGCAGGAGCGGCAAATATTTCGCTTGTAGTACCTGTTTATCCTTACAGCCGCCAGCACAAAAAGAAGGGACGCGAAGGTCTTACGGCAAGTCTTCTCGGCCACATTTACGAGAACCTCGGTGTTTCAAGAATCATCACTTTAGACATCCATTCACGCGAAATTGAAAATTCTTTCAATAAAGCGAATATCGAAAATCTTCATGCAAGCTACCAGATTATCCGCGAACTTTCTAAAATTGTTGATCTGACTTCAAAAGAAGACGACTTTGTTGTAGTTTCTCCGGATACAGGCGCTGTTGACAGAAACAAGTTTTACGCCACAGGGCTTAAAAAACCGCTTGCGCTTATCTACAAAGAGCGCGATTATTCCATTGTTACACAGAACGCACATGAAACAAACATAAAAGCCGTTAAGCTTTTGGGTGACGTACAGGGCAAGACGGTCTTTATGGCTGATGATATGCTTGGTACGGGCGGCACTCTGCTTAAGGCAATGGAATTCTTAAAGCAGCAGGGCGCAAAACAGGTTATTGCCGCAATCAGCCTGCCGTTCTTTACAGGCAACGCCATCGAGCAGTTTAACGAAGCTTACCAAAAAGGCTACTTCTACCGGATCATCGGTACAAACGCCGTTTACCACGAAGAGCTTCTAAAGTGCGAATGGTACATCAACACAAATGTTACCGGGCTTTTTGCAAACGTAATCTCAAGAGTTCACCACAACCAGTCTTTGAGCGACCTTCTTGACAACCGCACAATCATAGACAAGCTTGTAAAAACTGAATAGTGTGAACGAAGCCGTTTTTTGCGCAGACATCGGAACTTCTTCGCTGAAAGGAGCATTGATAAGCCCGGACGGTGAAGTATTTTCATTTGCAAGAATCCGCTTTGAGAATAAGTCTGCACCAGGCTGCTGGCTTGACGCCCTGACAGACGCACTTTATCTTTTAAGAAAAAACGCTGAACAATGCCCCGCAATAAGCGCAATCTGCATTTCCGGCAACGGCCCGACAATCGCATCAGACAAATTCATTCATTTATGGAACGAACCGAACGGCACGGCGGAAGAAGCTGAAAAATACGCAACTCTTTCGGGCAGAAGCCTTTTTCTGCCAAAGCTGCTTTTCTGCATGAAACACTACCCTTCACAATGGAACGCTTCTGCCTGCATTTTTTCAGGGCCTGAATATTTGATTTATGAGCTGACCGGCACAGCCTTAACCATTCTGCCGGAAAAGAGATTTGAAGCCGCATATTGGAATGATGAGGCGCTTTTACGCTGCGGAATAGACAAAGCAAAGCTGCCGCCGTTTGTTGCGCCGGGCTTTTGCGCCGGAAATCTTACCGCCGCCATTGCAGAAAAGCTTGATTTAAGCACAGCCGTCAAAGTCTATTGCGGAACACCTGATTTTGTCGCCGCGCTTATAGGCACTGCAACACTAAAGCCGGGCAGACTTTGTGACAGAGCCGGTTCAAGTGAAGGGCTTAATCTCTGCGTTGACAAGCCTGTTTCTCACGAAAAAATCCGCACGCTGCCGTCTGTAATCAGCAGCTTATGGAACGCTTCGGTTCTTCTGCCGGAATCAGGCGCGAAATTTGCAAATTTCAAGAAAAACTCAGAATTCCGCGACCGTTCACCGTCTGAAACAGTTTTAGCAATCTTAAACGACAAAAACTCTGAAGGCTACAGGCTTATATCAGACATTGCAGCCGAAATAAAGCAGAGCATCGCAGTTCTTGAAAAAGCCACAGGCTTTGCAATTAAGTCTATGCGCGTTACAGGCGGTCAGGCACACAACAAGCCCTGGAATCAGTTTAAGGCAGACACACTCGGCATAAACATTGAAACCACGCAGATGCTTGATGCAGAATTAATGGGCGATGCAATTACGGCTTTTACAGGCATGGGCTTTTTCAGTTCAATTGAAGAAGGCGCAGAAGCACTTGTTAAGACTGCGTACATTTTTGAGCCGCACAAAACCATAGGAAGCGGGTGCGCTTCAAAATGAAGATTTACCGCATTCCGGCTGCAACAAAAGCAATTTTATTCGATATAGACTCAACTCTTTATACAAACGCATTTTATGCACACGAGCAGGTTGACGTGCAGCTAAGGCATTTTGCAAAAATCAAAGGCTGGCCTTATGACGAAGCAAAAGCCAAAATTGACGCTTACCGCCAGAACTGGGCAAAAGAACACGGCGGCGCAAAAACAAGCTTCGGCAACACGCTGACAGCATTCGGTATTTCAATTGAAGAAAGCATCCGCTGGAGAGAAAAGCTTATTGACCCTGCGGAATATCTTTCGCGAGACGGAAAGCTTATAAAAACAATGGAAGATTTGGCGCAAAATTATAAGATTGCCGCCGTTACAAACAATCCGGTGATTCCTGCAAAAAAGACGCTTGAAGTTTTGGGAGTAATCAGCTTTTTTGATGAAATTATTGCACTGGACACGTGCTTTGTCTCAAAACCGCACCGGCTGCCGTATGAGCGCGCCGCCCAGGGTCTGTCACTTGCTTTTGAAAACTGCCTTTCTGTCGGCGACCGCTACGACATTGATCTGGCTGTTCCGCTTGAAATGGGTATGGGCGGCATTCTTGTAAGCGGCGTAAAAGACGTGTACACGCTGCCTGAAATTCTGACACCCGCTAAATAAGATTCGCCCCATATACGATTCGAACGTACGACCTGCTGCTTAGGAGGCAACCGCTCTATCCAACTGAGCTAATGGAGCATAACTACTTAGAGAGAATATCAAAAAAAAAGCAAAATTGCAAATTTATTTTTCTTCGCGGACGATGAAAAGCGGTCTGTTTTTCGTTTCAATATAGATTTTAGACAGATACTGTCCGAGTATTCCGATTGAAAAAAGCTGTAAGCCGCCCAAAAACAGAATTATACAGACTAAAGAAGGCCAGCCCGCAACCGGGTCGCCGAACAGAATTTTCCGCACAATTATAAAAACTATGAAGGCAAATGAAACAATCACAGAAGCTAAACCGAGCACACTCGCCAGCATCAGCGGCTTTACAGAAAAAGCCGTAATTCCGTCGAGCGAGTACATAAAAAGCTTGTAAAAAGACCATTTGGTTGTGCCCGCAACGCGTTCCCTGTTGTCGTAAGAAAACCATTTTGTCTTAAACCCGACCCACGGAAAAATGCCCTTTGAGAAGCGGCTTTTCTCGTACAGCGAAACAACCGCGTTGACGTAATTACGTGTCATAAGCCTGAAATCGCGGGCTCCGTCTACAACTTCAATGTCGCAGAGCCTGCCCATAATCTTATAGAACATACGCGCAAAAAAGGAGCGTATAACCGGCTCGCCAGCCCGCGTCGCGCGTCTTGTGGCCGCACAGTCAAATCCCTCGTTTAAGATTGCGTCAAACATTGTAGTAAGCATGTCAGGCGGATCCTGCAAATCTGCATCAAGAGTGGCCACGAATTTGCCTTTTGCGCGGCTTAAGCCTGCATAGAGGGCTGCTTCTTTGCCGAAATTTCTCGAAAAGCTGATATAATGAACACGTGAATCTTTTTCAGAAAGGCTTTTTAGAATTTCAAGAGTTTTGTCGTCCGAGCCGTCGTCAATAAAAACAAATTCGGCTTCTTTTATGCTGTGGCTTTCTTTGAGCTTGTCTAAAACAGTTACAGTTTCTTTATAAAAAAATGGAATTGACTCTTCTTCATTTTTGCATGGAACGACGAGCGAAAGATCGCACATAAAAACCTCTTGAATTGAAACTGCTTAAATTTAGCACAATTTTTCATATAAAACAACGACTAATTGAACTTTTATAAGTTGTTGTTTTTTAGATTATCTTTAATAAAAAGAGTCAATCATAATGCTGTTCTCTTTTTTAATGCTAACGCCAAGAGACCGCCGGAATGTGGCGGATCATGCTCAACGAGAGGCGCAGCTTCTTCTATGGCTTCAGCGGGTTCTGCGACAGCAGTTTCTTGCGCTAGTTCGGCGGATGGTTCTGTTTCGAGCGGTTCAGCTTCTTCTATAGTTTCAGCAACGGCGGTCTCTGGTTCGGCTTCCAGCGGTTGAGCTTCAGCAAGCTCAAAAGGCTCAGCGATTTCTGCAATAGCTTCCAACGGTTCAGCTTCATCGTCGGCTGGAGCGTCAGCTTCCACTAATTCAACTGGTGCAACGGTTTCGGGTTCAATTGGTGCGGCTTCCGCTATTTCTGCTAGTTCAATTTCAGATTCGGCTTCAATAGGCACAGCTGAAGCCACGGTTTCTGGTTCAGCGGCAAGAGGAGCTGCTGCTTCAGTTTCCGCTTCGGTCACGGGTTCTGCTTCTTCAGCAGGTTCCAGTGCCTCAGTTTCTGCAAAAACGCTTAGTTCTTCAGCTTCTTCCGGTACGGCAAATTCAGCTGCTTCTTCTAACTCACTGTCAAGTTCAGTTTTCGGACTGAAATTGTGGCGCTCACTGTCAATTGCCTGATAAAGCAGCGCTATCTCATCTTTTCCGTCTTTTTCTATTCCGGCATTTTCTTCATCAAATTTGGCAAAATCGCCTGATTTTATGGTATCTGCCGCCAGCGCAATTCTTTTTCCGTCTTTTGAAAGCCGGTCTCGCCACAAAATAACAGCGAAAATTCCGCAGACAAACAGAAACATCGCAATCATCAGCCAGTTGAACGTAAACAGCAGTTCCGGAGAAGAAACGATAATACCGCACTTTGGAGCTGAAATTTTTCCGTCTGAAACAATGTTCTCTTTAGAGAATTTTATGCGTATAAGATATTCATACGGAGAATTGCAGATTGCAAAATGCGTCTTTTTGTCGCGGATAAAGCCTTTGCGGCTTTGAATTGTTCCATTTTTATAGACGAGGACAACATCCTCATCGTTTTTCATCAGATATTCGGGGTTAGACGGAAAACGCTCGTATTCGGCTGTGTAGTGCTCAATCAGCGGTTTGTTGAATAAAGCATAAAAAAAGTGGGTAAGCACCAGAATAAAGACAACTTCCAGCAGAATGACTGAAAAGCAGATGTGCTTAAAATGCCTTTGCGCAAACGCAGAATCTTTTTTTATAAGCGGAATAATGTTCAGAAGCCGGAAAATTGTGAACCAGGCGGCAGGCGAAATAAACTGAAACAATTCAGTATGACGGGCAAAAAGCACCACAACCGGAATTGCAGCAAAAAAATCCACGGTATTCTGCCAGCTGCCAAGATATTCGATAAATCCATAAAGCTTGAAACGCAAAAAAAGCAGCATCACAAACAGAATGTCAAAGACATAGCACGCAGGCAGCACATACCGGCACAGCGGCGTAAATTTCAGCAGAAACGCAAATACTGAAAACATCGAGACAATGCCGGTCAGCCTTTCTACTAAATCACAGACATTCTGCTGCTTGCTCTTCATAAGATTTACTCCACTCCGTTTCGTTCGCTTAACAGCATATATCAGTTATGTGAATTTTGCAAACATGGCTTTGCGCGTTTATGCAGCAGTGCTACTTTTTATGCAAACACACAAATCTTTTAGTATGGTGCATTAATAAGCGTTGGATAAGGCGAGCCTGCCTGCCAAATTGAAGGTCGATCAGTTAGAAGATTATTGACATCTGCTAAAGTGGATATATTAGTTTGACTAACAAGAGGAGCACTACCAGCTCCAAGAAGTGTTCTAGCATTATCGTAATAAAAATGATCTGCAGAAGTTGTATTGTTTGAAAGCACCCCTGCTAACATGCCATAAGACCATGTAATACTAGGAGACGGTATGAATGTACTGTAACAATATGAAATAGTTGCGCTACTACCAGCGGTTCCAGAATGCCCTGTAATTCCACCAACTCTACTATCGCTGTTATAACCATATACAGCTCCTGTATTATAACAATCTGTTATATTAGTACTATTATAACCTGTTATACCACCTGCCCCGGCTTGAGAAGCATGAGATGTGCGTACAGTTCCTGTATTATAACATTCAGATATTGTACCTTTATTATATCCGGCAATTCCACCAACCGATCCCGCAGCACCACTTATTGATGCTCTATTAGCACATGCAGTAATTGTTCCCTCATCATTCCTTCCAACGATGCCGCCTACATAACCTTGAGAGCCACCTGAACCAGAAACACTTCCGGCAGCTATCACATTATGTATATTTCCTGTACTGGAATTTCTTGCAAAAAGACCAGATAGCTCTGCACCATAGTATGCTGCAGAAGTTGAAATAGATACCTGGACTGTATGATTCTTACCATCAAATTCGCCTTTAAAACCATCTGATGTATTAGAGAACATCGTTGATGTTGATACATCACAAGCAAGCGTAATTGTCTTGCCGTCAAAATCTTGATCTGCGTGAGTGTTCATCAGATCGTTGAAATCCTGCTGACTTGTTATCACTATTTCATCAATTAATTCACCATAAGCACACGTATAGTCTGGCTTAAAAACAGGTGAAATAACCACATCGCCTCTTGTAACACCTGGTATATACGTCTGACCATCTTGTGTTATCCAGTGGTCAAATTTAAAGCCAGGAGCTGTTGCTTCAGGTAGTTTTGATGCAATTTCGTTTATTGTAGAGATTCCAAATCCCTCACCAGAAAAAGTTGACGATAGTATCGGTGCTGAAAGACCGAGTGTATCATAATAAGACTCATACATATTTTCAGTCATTTCCAAAGAACATTCAAACTTATACGGTGTCGGTATAGAAATATGGTTATCGCCAACTCCTATTGTTACAGGACCGGCAGATGAAGTTCGGTTTTCAGAACCGTCCTGCATTTCTATTTCTACAGAAACTGATACTGTGTCACCTTTTTTAAGTGAAGTTAAAAGCTCAGCAATGGCGTCTTTATCACCGCTATCAAATGTGTGGGTTGTAGTTGCACCGTCAGAAGTTACGGTTATTTCAAGAGTGATAGTTGTCCAGTCAATGTCATTGCATGGTGTAAAAGTGCCGGCTTCTGCAGAAATAGTGCTTGCAGAGCCACCACCTAAACCGCCGCCAGTATTATTTCCCTTCCCCCAGCCGCCGGCGTCGCCGCCGTTGTGCAGCTGATTTGAGCCGGAAAAAGAAACAGCACCGCCGCCACCGCCGCCTCCGCATGACGTAATCAGTGCTAATATAAAGAGATATATCAATACAAAAAGAACATACTTTTTCATGCCGGTCTCCTCAAAGGACATGGCTTACAAAGCCTTCTGCATTCTTTTACAATATAAAAGATACCATATTCACCCTGAATGTCAAGACTTCCAGCCTTAATTTACGGGGCACTAGCTTTTTTATTCAGTTTTGGCTATGTTCATGCTATGACAAAAGATTTGACGCAGGGCAAGCCGCTTGAACTGATTCTCGGCTTTTCCGTTCCGCTTTTATTCGGTTATCTGTTTCAGCAATTCTATAATATAGTAGACACTGTGATTGTCGGGCAGTTTTTGGGCAAAGAAGCTCTTGCCGCCGTCGGCTCGACAGGCTCTGTAAATTTTCTGATTATCGGCTTCTGCATCGGTGTGTGCAGCGGCTTTTCTATTCCGGTGTCGAACAAATTCGGCGCAAAAGACTACGATACGATGCGCCAGCTTGTTGCAAGCTCGGCCGAGCTTTCGGCGGCTTTCTCAATCGTGTTTGCGGTTCTTACGGTTGCGTTCTGCCGCCCTTTGCTTGTGCTTATGCGCACGCCTGAAAACATCATCGGCTATGCCGCAAGCTATATCCGCATAATTTTTGCCGGAATTCCGGTTGTGTTTCTGTACAACATTCTTGCGGGCGTGCTCCGCGCAGTCGGTGACAGCCGCACTCCGCTTCTGTTCCTCGTAATTTCGTCTTTGCTGAATATTGCGCTCGATTTGCTGTTCATCATCGTTTTCAAGCTGGGCGTTGAAGGCGCGGCCTATGCCACGGTGCTTGCGCAATTCATTTCGGGCTTGAGCTGCCTTTTCTACATGATTAAGCGGTTTAAGATTATTCACTTGAAAAAGTCAGACTGGAAAATCCGCACGAACCTTTTTGTAAAGCTTGTCGGTACAGGCTTTCCGATGGGCATTCAATATTCAATAACCGCAATCGGAAGCGTAATTCTTCAGACTTCTGTGAATACGCTCGGTTCAGATGCAGTTGCGGCTGTTACAGCCGGCGCGAAGACGCACATTTTCTTCTGCTGTCCGTTTGACGCGCTCGGCACAACGATGGCGACTTGGGCAGGGCAGAACACAGGCGCAGGCAAGCTCTTGAGAATCAAGAAAGGGCTTTTTCAGAGCAGCATAATCGGGCTTGTGTATTCGGTTGCGGCGTTTTTTGTGCTTTATCTGTTCGGCAGAAAATTGGGGCTGCTGTTCTTAAGCGCAGAAGAAACTGAAATTCTCGGAATGGTGCATTTTTTCCTTATATCGAACGCGCTGTTCTATTTTCCGCTTACGCTTGTGAACGTTATACGCTTCTGCATTCAGGGAATGGGCTACAGCCGTCTTGCCGTGCTTGCGGGGCTTTTTGAGCTTATAGGCAGGGCTTTCATCGCAATTTGCTTTGTGCCGCGCTTCGGGTTCAGGGCTGCATGCTTTGCCTCGCCCACCGCCTGGATTTTGGCCGATATTTTCCTGATTATAGCGTTCTTTGCCTGCTACAGAAACCTTGAAGAAAAAGAGCTGAAATTTCGCGCCGGCTTCGACGAAGTGAGAGAAGATTGACGCCCAAGCTGTGCGCTTTTCCGCTCAGCCTGAGCATTAAAGCGAATCAGTCGCTGCCGAGCAGTTCTGCGCCGCGTTCCATGGCGGTAAGGCCGGTACGCACAAGTTCCATTATGCCGAAAGGCTCGAGCAGTCTGATAAGGCTTGCGATTT